>Ga0209541_10003476_pt1 | contig 28904 bp, 37 predicted proteins | sample RifCSPlowO2_01_FD_184027 | JGI IMG/M metagenome (GOLD analysis project Ga0209541, IMG submission 184027) | Groundwater microbial communities from Rifle, Colorado - Rifle CSP2_plank lowO2_0.1 (SPAdes) (version 2) | ecosystem: Environmental > Aquatic > Deep subsurface > Groundwater | place... | reverse complement strand
AGAATAAGAACTTTGCTCGGGCAGTTAGTTATGCGCAATTCACTGCTGGTTTCGCTACGCTCAACCAGCGAGGGTTCTTGCGCGCCCTCGCACTAAAATCTCATTTGGTGCCTTAAAAGATTCCATTAATCTTCCTTTTAAATCAAATTTTAGGACTAATCCTGGATGTTCATCTAGTATATAAAAATGATTACCATCAAATGTCACTCCTTTAGGATATTGGGATTGTTCAATACTCCATGAATCTAGGATACACTCATTTTCGCTGTTACATTGAATATTATTACTGCACATTTCTGCATTAATCTTGTATATTTCGGCAATAATCTTATAATCAGAACCTTGTCCAGAAGTTCTACGAACAGTTACCCATAAATATTTACCATCAAATGTAACTCCTTTTGCATCAAATGGTAAACTACAATTAGAAATAATTTCTCCTGAGATGATATCTATTTTTGAAAGTGTATTAAAAGAAGTTGTACCCCACAAATTATATCCATCAAATGTAAGTGAATTCATTTTTTCAACTTTAAATTCTTTTACAATGGACAGATTAATTTTATTGATTACTTTATTAGAATCTCTGGGTTGGATATCATTTTCATTAATTTTTTCTTCGGATTGATTTTCAATTTCTTGATTATTTTTCATTTCAGAAATATTTTCTAATTGTTTTTTGATTGGGGATTCATTAACTATTGGTTTATCTTTCAATTGTTCTTTAATTAAATCATTCTTTTCGCTGAAAATAACTTCTTTAGAACAACTACCAATTAAAAAAATAAATATTATCAATAAAAATGATGTAGTCTTTCTCATATATACGATATAATCAATCTATTACTTAAAGTTTTCTTTAAATTTAAGCCCAGCCCCAAATAAATAAATTTTGTCTAATGTTCTTTTTAGGCGTTCGCAAAAATTGCGTATAACAACTATTTCCCTTAGTTTTATTGAAATATTTATATAAGAATGTTTTTGGTATTTTATGGTTGAAGAGGATAAGGCACTAATCAATAAACTATATAAACCCAAAAAATACTCTTTTCTAATATGATTAAAAACTTTGAGCCAAGATTATATCAGCAGACTATTCTTGCAACAGCTGCTGAAAAAAACACATTAGTTGTGCTGCCTACAGGAATGGGCAAAACCAATATTTTCCTTATGCTTGCTGCTCAAAGGCTCAAGCAATATCCAAATTCTAAAGTGCTTTTTATCGGGCCTACTCGTCCTTTGATTGAGCAGTACATGAATGTATTTAAGGAGCATTTTGAGATTAATGAAAAAGATATGGCTATTTTTACTGGAATGGTTAGTCCTGAAAAAAGGGCTGAACTTTGGCAAAAAGCAAAGATAGTGTTCTCAACACCTCAAGGCTTGGAAAATGACATAATAAGCAGGCGCATCAACCTTGAAGAGGTTTGCTTGCTCGGGGTTGATGAAGCTCATCGCGCTGTTGGTGATTATGCATATGTTTTCGTTGCAAAGCAGTTCATGAAGCTTTCAAGATTTCCAAGAATTATTGCCTTAACAGCATCTCCTGGAAGCGACATGGATAAAATACAGGAGGTATGCAAAAACCTATTTATTGAGGATATTGAAGTGAGAACTGATGAAGATGCTGACGTCAAGCCGTACATACAGGAAATGCAGGTAGAATGGGTCAATGTAGAACTTCCAATAATTTTTACAGATATACAAAGGTTCTTGATTTTGTTTTTAAGGGAAAGGTTTGAGAAATTAAAAAAATGGGGCATTTTGAGAAGGGCTGATGTCAGATATGTTTCCAAATCTGATTTGCTGCAACTGCAAGCTGAGCTAAGAGGCAGAGTAGCTGCTGGCGAAAAAAACTTCGTTGTTTGGAATGCAATTTCATTGCTTGCTGAAATAATGAAAATTTATCATGCTCTTGAATTGCTTGAAACTCAAGGGATTGCTGCTTTGCATAAATATTTTGAAAAACTAATTTCTGAATCAAGGACAGCAAAAACAAAGGCAATTAAAGCAATAATGGCAGATTCAAATTTTAAATCTGCACTTATAAAAGCAAGAATATTGCATGAAGAAAAAGTTGAGCATCCGAAGTTAATAGAATTACAAAATATTGTTGAAAAAGAGGTTAATGAAAATGCCAATGTCAAAATAATGATTTTCAATCAATACAGGGATAATGCTCTTGACATTATTGAAAAATTAAACACTATTCCAAATGTAAAAGCCAAGATTTTTGTCGGGCAGCAGAAGAAAGGAGAAACTGGATTGAGCCAGAAGGAGCAGAAGCAGATGCTTGATGACTTCAGGAATGGCTTGTTCAATGTGATTGTGGCAACTTCAATTGGAGAGGAAGGGCTTGACATTCCAAGGGTTGATTTGGTTATTTTTTACGAGCCTATTCCAAGCGCGATAAGGAGCATACAAAGAAGGGGAAGGACAGGACGCCAAGAGAAAGGAAGGGTAATCATCTTGATGGCAAAAGGCACTCGAGATGAAGCATACAGGTGGGTGGCGCATCACAAGGAAAAGAAGATGTATAGGAATCTTGCCAGCCTGAGGAAAAAACTTAATCTTGGGAGTTATGAAAGAAAACAAGCTCCGATAACAAAATATGTTGAAGAAAAAATAAAGATTTTTGCTGATTACAGGGAGAAGGGGAGCGGCGTGATAAAGGAGATGGCTGAAGATAATGTAATTGTAAACCTTGAGATGCTTGAATACGCTGATTATGTTGTTTCTTCAAGGTGCGGGATAGAAGTAAAAACTGTTGAGGATTTTGTTGACAGCATTATTGATGGAAGGTTGCTGCAGCAAATTAAAAACCTAAAAAATAATTTCGAAAGGCCGATTGTTGTAATTGAAGGCGAGCAGAATATTTATGCTGTTAGAAATGTGCATCAAAACTCAATTCTTGGAATGCTTGCGACAATTGCTGTGAGCTATGGAATTCCAATAATACAAACAAGGAATTTCAAGGAAACTGCTGCCTTGCTGCAGATAATCGCCAAGAGGGAGCAGGATGAAACTGGAAAAGATTTCAGTCTGCATGCAGACAGGAAGCCTTCAACTTTAAAAGAGCAGCAGGAATATTTTGTCAGCTCGTTGCCTGGCATTAATTTGACATTAGCAAAGCCGTTATTGAGGCATTTTAAAACTATAAAAAATCTAGTGGGTGCTAGTGAAAAAGAGTTACAAGAAGTTGAGAAAATTGGACCAGTAAAAGCAAAGCAGATAAAGGATGTGGTGGAGGGGGAGTATAGGGAAAATTAAAATAAGTTATTTTCCATATTGAGAATTATTCATCATTCAGAAAACCTTAAAGTAAAGTATTTTCAACTTATATGACAACAAACTATGAATGGTTTATACAAACTAATCTTGACAAATACGCTGGCAAATGGGTTGCTATAGACAACAAAAAAGTTCTAGATAGTGATTTAAAGTTAGACATTTTGCTAAAAAAAATTAAAGATAAACATCCAAAATTAAAGCCATTTATAACAAAAATCAATCCAAAAATCAGAGTAGCATCTGAAATAATAAGAGTTTCAGACATTTCTGATACTTTTGGCAAACTACAACGAAAAGTTACGGGGCAAGAATTTAAAGATATGGCAAGATCTGGGTGGTAATTATCAAGTAATTTTCAGAAATCTTTATATTATCTGTTTAATTTTTACCGATAGTTTTAAATACCAATTGATATTTTTATCTATCAAATGATAGAAAAATCTACCATAGAGAGGATTTTGGCAGTGTTTTTTGAGAATCCTTCAAGAGAATTTCATCTTAGAGAGCTCTCCAGATTGCTAAAACTGTCCATGCCTACGATTATTTCCGCAACAGACAAACTTTCAAGAGAAAAGCTTATAACAAAGGAGAAAGGCAAGGTCTTAACAAAGGTTATGGCCAACAGAGAAAATATCAATTTTACTAGGCACAAAAGATTACGTAATTTAGAGCTTATATATGAATCTGGCCTTATAGAATACATATCAAACTCCTATGGACATCCTAAATGCATTATTTTGTTTGGAAGTTACTCAAGAGGTGAAGATACAGAAAAGTCTGACATAGACATAGCTGTAATAACAAAGAAGAAATTAAACTTAGACTTTTCGCAATATGAGAAAGTAATAAAAAGAAGCATAAACCTTCACGATGATGATATAGAGAAAGTAAGCAGAGAATTTAAAGCCAATCTTGCCAATGGAATTGTAATGGAGGGTTCATGGTGAAAGATTTTGAATTTTTTCTAAAAAAAGGTGATGTCAGAAAACAAAGTCCAGATAATAATCTGGCTTCTTCAACATTCAAGGACAGTCTGGAACGATTAGATTTTGCAAAGCAATTGCTTAATAAGGCTAAATCAAAGTATGTTCTTGAGAATGCTTATGAAGCGATGAGAGAGGCAGCTGATTCTCTTCTTTATCTAAAAGGTTTCAAGTCATTTTCCCATGAAGCTTCGATAGTATACCTCAACAAAGAATATCTTGATGAAAAAGACGTTTTGGAATTTGACAGGTTTAGAAGAATTCGCAATGGTATCAAATATTATGGCAAAGATTGTGATTTATCTGATGCTGAAGCCGCTATAAAATTGGCTGAAAAGATTATAGCTAAAATAAAAGATATAACTAAGACAAAACTTTAAACCAAAATGCTCAAAAAATTTTTAATTTGGCTGGTAAAGAATTTGATTATTCTTCTTCTTGTAACCCTTATTTTTTCCACAGTAACTCTTGATTTTCCAAATTTAATTAAAGGACTTTTTGGTGATATTTTTGCATATGCATCTCCAGAGGCTCAGAAACATGTTGTTGGCGAATTGACTGGAGCATGCTCATCGCTTGAGAAGAGCAGTGAGTTTGCAGCTAATATTGGGGCTGTTTGCACAGATTATAAATCAGGAAAAATAAACGACAAGGAATTTTTCTTCAGTGTTATCAACAGTGCTTTGCCAATCAATGCAGGAATGCCGCAAATTGGAGCACTGGACAAATACAATAAAATAATTAGTTATTTGAACAAAAATAAAATATTGTATTTTATCGTTTTATTGATTTTAATATTGCTGCTTTACTTGTTAATTATGAATGTTAAATTATTTTTAATGACGTTAAGCCAGATTTCATTCGGCATCGGGATGATAATTATGGTGCCATATATGGCAATTATCATTTACCGTAATTTTGTGGGCTTTGACACAACCCCAATTCTTGGAAGCATGTTCGGAGCTGGAAACATATTTGACGCCAAAGCGATTTCAAGCGTTATTCTTCTGATGATTTTAAGGACCTACAGCAGCTTTATTATAGTTTTGGGCATTCTGCTGTTAGGTGCAGGAGTTGCAGGAAAGGTTTACAGTTGGAAACTGAGGAAACAAGGCAGAATAGCTAGAAAAAAAGAAGATAAAAAAGAGACTGATGAAGATGTGGAGACTGATAAAAGAAAAATAGGCGGAAAAAAGACTACAAAAGAGATTCTGGATGAACTAGAAGATATGCACAAAAAGAAAATGAGAGAAAAGTAGAAAGAAAGTCAGTTTATTTGAATTTCATTTCCCTTAATCTTTTTGTTCTTTCTTTGGTTGGAGGATGAGTTAGAAATAAACTCAAAAAGCCTGTATTTTTAAAAGGGTTAGAGATAAACAAATGGGCTGTTGCTTGGTTGCCAAATCTCATTGGATTAATGCCAATATTTTTATCTATCTTTTCAAGAGCATCTGCTAATGAATTACCATCCTTAACTGTTTTAGCGCCATTTTCATCAGCCAAGTATTCTCTGCTTCTAGATATCGCAAGCTGGATTATTGATGCAATTATTGGCGTGATTATAGCTAAAATTAACAAGCTTATTGCATTACCGCCCCTGTTATCATCTCTTTCACTAAACATAGCTGACCACATGAACATATTGGATATGTAAGATATGATTCCTGCTATAGTGCCTGCTACAGTAGAAATCAAAATATCCCTGTTTTTGATATGAGCAAATTCGTGTGCAATAACTCCGCTTAATTCTTCTTCATTTAATATATTTAAAATTCCTTCTGTTGCTGCAACAGCTGCATTTTTGGGGTTTCTTCCTGTAGCAAATGCATTTGGCGAGTTTGTTGGAATCACATAAACCTTAGGCATAGGCAAATTGCTTAGCTTTGCAACTTCCCTAACAATTTTGTACAATTTAGGATATTCGCTTTGCTTTGCCTCTTTTGCCCTGTACATCCAAAGCACAATCTTGTCAGAGAACCAGTAAGAGCCAATATTCATCATGCCGACAAATATAGCTGCAAATATTAATCCAGCTTTGCCAAAAAAGCTGCCTATCCAGAGCAATAAAGCTGTGAGTAGTGCTAACAATACAGCTGTTTTCACTTGATTTTTTATTGCCATAGTAAAAATGTATGTTTTCCTGATTTAAAAATTTAATGGTTAGTGTTTTTATTGTGGTTACAAAGATTTATAAATCCGCAAAAAACTATGCTTGAAGGTGGTTTTTACGGTGAATATTATAATATGGGTAATAGCTGGAATTTTGGCATTAATTGTCTTATACATAGTGATAACTTTCAACAGCCTGATAATGCTAAGAAACAGAGTAGAGAATGCATGGAGCCAGATTGATGTCCAATTAAAGAGAAGGTACGATTTGATTCCAAACCTTGTCAATACTGTAAAAGGCTACATGAAGCATGAAAGGGGAGTTTTGACAGAAATAACAAAAATGAGGTCCAGCTTAATTTCTGGCTCAATGAGCCAAAAATCAAAGGCAAGCGATGCCATAAGCAATGCATTAAAAACGATTTTCGCAGTTGCTGAAAACTATCCAAAACTAGAGGCTTCTGAAAATTTCAAGATGCTGCAGGAAGAGCTTGCTGGAACTGAAAGCAAGATTGCTTTCTCAAGGCAGTTTTACAATGACAACATAATGGTTTTAAATAATAAAATACAGCAGTTCCCGAGCAATATAATTGCAAACATGCTTAAATTCAAGGAAAGGGAATTCTTCCAGACTGCAGAAGGAGAGAAAAAGCCTGTCAAAGTAGAATTTTAAGATGAATTTATATGAAAATATTTCTTCAAATAAAAGAAAATCGATATTCTTAATTACTATTTTCTTTATTATTATTGGATTTTTAGGCTATGCCTTTGGGCTTTATCTTGGCGATGCGTTTATTGGGCTTGGTTTTGCAATTGTTTTTTCTACAATAATGGCATTAATAAGCTTTTATTCGGGGGACAGATTGATATTGGGCATGAGCAGCGCAGTGCCGGCTGACAGAAAAAAATATCCTAACCTTGTCAATACAATTGAAGGCTTGGCAATTGCTGCAGGAATTCCAACGCCAAAAATTTATGTTATTGATGATTCTGCAATCAATGCTTTTGCAACTGGTAGAGATCCAAAACATGCCTCTGTAACTGTAACAACAGGCGCAATTAAAAGGCTTAAAAGGGACGAGTTGGAGGGTGTGATAGCTCATGAAATGTCCCATATAAGGAATTATGACATAAGGATGATGATGTTTGTTGTTGTTCTTGTTGGAATTGTTGCTTTGCTCAGTGATTTTTTTCTTAGAAGCATGATTTATGGAAGAAGTGGAAGAAGGAACATGAGGGGAAGCGGCATTATTGGAATCATAATAATACTTATTGGGTTGGTTTTGGCAATTCTGGCTCCTTTAATAGCGCAGCTAATCAAGCTTGCTGTAAGCAGGAAAAGGGAGTTTCTTGCGGATGCTGATGGCGCTTTGCTTTCAAGAAATCCTGATGGTTTGGCAAATGCCTTGAAGAAAATAATGAATGATAAGGAGCCATTAGTAGAAGCTGCCAATAAAGCAACTGCACATCTATTTATAGAGAATCCTTTGAGGACTTTTAAAAGCAGAATGAATAATTTATTTTCTACTCATCCTGACATAAATGAGAGGATAAGAAAGCTAGAAAGCTTCTAAATAAGTGTCTATCCCTTCAATCTGCCTCAGTTTTGTGTGCTTAAACAAAAAGTCTCTAAATTTGTTGTTGACTTTCACTCCATTTTTCTGCAAATTTGAGTTTAATTTTGAATAAAGCTGTTTGCCTTCCTTGTCCAAATCTGTTAGAATAATACACTCATCATTAGAATTTGCTATATCTTCAACAATCTGGAAAAGAGGCTTTTTGTTCAGTTCTATTATGTTATTTAAGCCCAATTTCTGCAATGCTATTTTGTCTTTTTTGCCTTCCACGATAACGAGAATGTTGGAGCTTATTATTTTGTCGATGAAATGTTTTATTTCATCCAGTTGTTTATCCATCACTTTGATTACTATTATGTTTTTTAAATATTTTTTGATTTGGTAACATGTCAAAAACCACCCATCAGTCGAATGCGAGAGCTCGCCTCTCGCTCGCTCAACTCAATGGGTGGCATGAAGTGGAAGCTTAATTATAGGCTTGCATTGATGGTGGTTTTTGTCTGACATGTGAACGAGTTCGCAACGAGCTCACTCGCATCTCACTGATTTTCGATGGACTAATGGTATATTTTCGACATATCAAAACCCTTATATAGAAAAAAATATTCCCAAACTTATGATTCCTATTAACGTTTCATTAAGCCATTACAAGAGAGAAGACATTCAAGAAGAGATTATTGCAAATTCCAAAGACAGGGAAGTTGCAGCAAAATTTAACGACAATTTTGGCAAAAGGCCTGATGTTTTAAGGCACACAAACGATATTCTTGAGCTTGCAAGGCAAGGCGCAACTTCTTTTCACGCATCTGAAGAGTTGTGGAGAAATCCTCTGCAAATTGATACTTCATTAAGAAAGCATGAATTAGACAACTTAAGGATTGGCTGGGACTTGGTTCTTGACATAGACTGCGGGTTTTTTGAATATTCAAAGATTGCAGCTGACTTGGTGATTAAGGCTTTGAAGTTCCATAATGTAAACTCTATTTCATGCAAGTTTTCCGGCAACAGGGGTTTTCATATTGGAGTGCCTTTTGAGGCATTTCCCGACAAAGTAAGGAATGAGGAAACCAAAAATCTTTTTCCTGCTGCTCCAAGACAGATTGCATTATACATAAAGGAAATGATTAAAAAACCTCTTGGGGACAAGATTATGGAGTTTGAAAAAGATAATTTCAATGCTATTATAGAAAAAACAGGCAAAAAGGCAAATGAAATAATATACTACAACAACAAAAACAGGGCATTAAATGCAGAGCCATTTTTAAACATTGACACTTTGCTGATTTCTTCAAGGCATTTATACAGGATGCCTTATTCCTTGCATGAAAAATCCGGCTTGATTTCAACTCCATTAAACCCGGAAAAAGTGCTGTTATTTAGGAAGGAATTTGCCATCCCAAAGAACGTAAGGATAAGCAAGCACAGGTTCCTTGATAAAAGTAATGTTGAAAACAGCGAAGCAAAGCAGCTTCTTATGGAAGCTCTGGATTTTAGCATTAAGCAAGAACCTTTCAGTCCAAAAAAAGAATTTACAGCGCCTGAAAAAGCCTTGCCTGAAGAATTATTCCCGCCTTGTATTAAGCTGATTCTGAATGGCCTTGAAGATGGAAGAAAAAGAGCTTTGTTTATTTTGCTCAATTACTTCACCTCAATTGGATGGGATTATGGCATGATAGAAAAAAGGCTTAGGGAGTGGAATATTAAAAATAAAGAGCCTTTAAGAGAAGTTTATTTGATTGGGCAATTGAGGTATCACAAGCAAATGCAAAAAAAGATTTTGCCGCCAAACTGCGACAATGAGATGTACATGCTTGGTATTGGAGTCTGCAAGCCTGACAACTTTTGTCCAAAGATAAGAAATCCCGCGCAATATACTTTAAGAAGGGCAAAATTAATAAATAGAGTGAGTAAAAGAAAAGAAGATAGTGATATTGGTGTCATAAAGCAAGACTCAGTTTCGAAAACTATTTAAATAAGCAAATAAATAGCTTATAAAAGTAAAAAAAGAGGTGAGCAGATGGCTTTTGGCGTTCAGGAAATAACACTTGCTATTATTATAGGCACTTTGGCTGCAATAGTCTATTCTTTGAGAATTCTGGTTTTAATGGAAAGAAGGATTGCAAGGATAGAGACTCACATTGAAAGGGTTGTTGACAAGATTGTAAAGGAAGAGATAAAGATTGAAAGGACAATGAAAAGAAGGTAGTCTATTTTATCAACTCGTCAATTAACAATCCCTTTCTTTCTGCAACTTCCAAATCAATAACATAGCCATTTTCTGTCTTTTCTATGTCGTCAAGACTTAAGAACAACCATTCTTTTCTCGCAAATCTTAAAGCAAACCAGGGCTCTGCTCCAAATATATCGCAAAACTCTTTAAGCTGCTCAACATCGTGCTTATCAAGGTATTTCTTTTTATCTTTTGTTGATTTGCATTCAATTGCAATAGTCCTTACTTTATTGCTTACAATTAAATCTGGGCCTGGATATTTCATTGAACCAGAGCCAGCGCTTCTTATACAACCTAGTCCTTTACTCCAAAACAAATGCAATAATTCCCTTTCAGCCTTAGAGCCTTTAGATTTTGAAGACATTCTCACAACTCAATTTTCATAAAATCATTTGCGCAGATTACATTATCAAAAATATTTCTTGCGTCTTCCTCTAACTCTTGCGTATTCTTATAGCGTGCGCTGAAATGTATCAAAATAAGCTGCTTGGCATTTGATTTATTTGCAATCTGCGCAGCTTGCTTTGCTGTCATATGCCCGTGTTCCTCGCTCTTGCCAACTAATTTTGAGGAGTAAGTTGCTTCACAAATCAATAAATCAGCATCATCAGCAATCTTATAGCAGTTATCGCATAATACAGTATCGGTTATATAAGCGATTTTCTTTCCACTTTCAATATAAGCAACCTCCTCAGGCATAATTTTTTTGCCATTATGCTCTATTGATTTGTTTTGCTGCAATTTTCCAATTAATGGCCCGTCAGGAATATTAAATTTTTTAATCTTTTTCATATCAATTTTTCTTTTGTCCTTTTCAACGAACCTATAGCCCAAAATTTCTATACCGTGCTCTAATGAATATGCCTCTAACTGAAACTCATTATTTTCAAAAAAAACGCCATTTTTGACTTCCTTAACAACAAAGTTTAATCTTTTATCAAACACAAATGCCTCGAACATCTTTTCCATTCTTTTTTTGGTGCCTATAGGACCATATATCTCAAGCTTGCCCTTGTAATCCGTTGAGCTTAATGTTTGAATCAATCCAGGCAGTCCAAGCACATGGTCGCCGTGCCAGTGGCTAAGCAGAATTTTGGTTACCTTTGTCAAGCTAATTCCAGCTATCTTGAATTGTCTTTGGGTGCCTTCTCCACAATCAAACAAAATTCCTTCAGAGCCATAGCTAAGAAAAACAGCTATCTGGTTTCTCTCCTTAGTTGGAACCATAGAAGAAGTTCCAAGAAACGTTAGTTGCATAATTTTGAGTATTGATTTAGGATATTTAATGGTTTTTGTTTTCTATATGGAAAATATAGAAAAAGTTAAATATAGTACCCCATTAGTTTATAAAATGCCAAGAGATAACGTTTCTGAAAAAGAAATTATTGAATTAGCTAGGGAATTTGCAGGAAGATTTTCACATTTAAGTGAAGAAACACATTTAAGAATTGTAAGAGTTGGATATTATGGTAACAGGATGCCTAAAGCATCTTTTTTAGAATGGTATGCAAAAACAATTCCATTACTAAAACCAGAAATGGTAAAAAATCCAGAGGATATTTCTTACCTTTTAATGCACGATACTTTTCTTGTGTGTGAAGCAGGTTACAAACCGTTGTGTGAAATTCTAAAACAAACTGCTTAGAAAAATTTGCTTAGCTTATTTTTCAACAACCTTTTTAAACAACGTATTCTTTCTATTAGTAATAGAATTTTACTATGACGTCCAAGAAAAAGGAAGAAGCTGAAGAGGTTCTTCCTAAGAAAGAAGAAGCTCATAAAGAAGCTAAAGAACACAAAGAGCCTGTCAAAGCATTTTTTTCAGATGAGAGGGTGCTTACAGAAAGCTCAGACGATGCTAGAGAGCTCTATAACCAAAGCAGATATGGCAATTTGCTTGATGATGGAAGAGTCCAGCTTTCTTTGATTGAAGCGCTTTATCTTATGGAAAAGAAGAGAATTAAGGTTTATGATTCTAGAAACAAGGAAATTAATTATGAAAATCTTTTGAAAAAGTCACAGAAAGCAGAGCCAAATTTCTGGGTCAGGTATTGTGTTTACAGGGACATAAGGAACAGGGGCTATATAATAAAAACAGCTTTAAAGTTTGGCGCTGATTTCAGGATTTATGACAGAGGCGTCAAGCCAGGCGAAGACCATGCAAGATGGGTTGTATTTCCAGTGCATGAAAGTTCGGTTCTAACATGGTACGAATTTGCAGCTAAGAATAGGGTAGCACATTCTACTAAAAAAAGGCTTTTAATCGGCATACTGGATGTAGAAAATGATGTCACGTTCTATGAAATCCGCTGGTTGAGACCATAAAATAGCGCTGGACTTCTTTACGCACAATATTTAAATACAAACATTTATATATTGAGTATATATTAAATGTATATACAAGGTGTTACCACATTGTTTGAACCAACCTATCAAGGTCTTCCAATAATAACTGTGCAAACCAGAAGAGGACAAAAAAATGTCCTTGATGAACTACTTAAACACGAAATGGATATATACGATGTTGCTAAGGTCTTAAATGAAGGTTACGATTGTTCAAGAAGCAAGAGAAGAAAATGCGTTTTAGAAAAATGTATTGATAGGGGAAATAAAACAATAAAAGTTGTCGTGCAAAAAGGTTTTATCGAACTTGATGGTAAGGGGTGTTGGGAATTAATTCATGTTGGAAAATTTGCCAGGAGGATATAAAAATGAAAGATGTTTATGAAAATGATATATTATGTAAGAATTGTAAGAAAAAAACTATAAAGAAACACATTGTTAGAGATGGTTTTAAAATTAGAACTTGGGAATGTCAAAAGTGTGGTAAGATATGGCATCATCCATTAGATGCTAATGAATACTTAAAGTTTAATAAATTAAAACAAAAGAACTTTAAGGTAAAATTAAGAAAAGTAGGTAATAGTTTTTCTGCTACTATACCTAATGAAATTATTGAATTTGAAGGTATTAAAAAAGAAGGAAAGCTAGTCAATATGCAGTTAGAATCTGCTAATAAAGTTTCTATTATTTTAAAATCTTAGGAATGTTTGAAGAAGGTTTGATAGTTAAGAAAGGTTATAAGAATAAAGTAATTTGGGATGTTGCCAATAGACTTCAAAGACAAGGATTGAAAGTAAAGATTGATATATATAAAATACCTATAGATCCAGATGAAAGAATAGATTTTGGAATTAAAAGAAATTAAATAAACTTTTTTATCAAAACATATATAAACAAAACTTCTATAGTTTGCATTATGGAAACTCGAGATAAGATTCTTGAAGTTGTAAAAGCAAAAGGACCTGTTCTGCCTGTTCAGATTTCAAAGGAAATTGGAAGCAACATCCTTATGGCTTCTGCTCATCTTGCAGAATTGACAGCAAGCAACAGATTAAAGATTTCAACAATCAAGGTTGGAGGCTCGCCGCTTTATTATTTGCCTGGGCAAGAGTCAATGTTGCAGAGATATGTAACAAACATGAACGACAAGGAGAAAAGGGCATTTGATTTGATAAACCAAAGCAAAATATTAAGGGATTCCGAGCAAGAGCCTGTAATAAGAGTTGCGCTAAGAGAAATCAAGGATTTTGCATTTCCTTTGAATGTCACCCACAATAACAATAAAGAAATTTTCTGGAAATGGTACTTAACTCCAAATGAAGAAGCTGAGCAGTTGATAAAGGAAAGGCTGCAGATTCTGGAAAAACCAATTGAAAGAAAAATAGAAAAAGTGCAAAAACAAGAAATCAGGGAAAAAATTGAAGAAAAACCAATAGAGGCAATTAAAAAAGAAACAAAACCAAAGGAAATAAGAAAATACAAGCCAAGGGACAAAGAGGATGATTTCTTAAAGGATGTTATGAAATTCTTTGAAAAGAACAATATTAATGTTATAAGCAGCGAGATAATAAAGAAAAGTTCAGAGATAGATTTTATTGTTGAAATTCCAAGTGTAGTGGGCAATCTGCAATACTATTGCAAGGCAAGAAATAAGAAAAAGATTAGTGACTCTGATTTAAGCAATGCCTATGTAAAAGGCCAGCTAAAAAGGCTGCCGGTTCTTGTTCTTTCGCCAGGAGATCTGTCAGCAAAAGCCCAGGAAATGATAGGAAGGGAATTAAACAATTTAACATTTAAGAAGGTGTAACAATTTTAGTTTTCAATAAAATCAAAAAACGAGAACGACTTTTGAATATAAGCATCCCGATAAATCGAAGATTTTCGAATGTGATCGAAAATGCGTAGCATTTATCGACATCTGCTAAGCACAGATTGAATTAATAAAAACAATAAATTATATCAAATAAAAATGGGAGTAGCCTTAACAGAATTGCTGCTGATCAGAGAGATTGACTTAAATTTTCTTCATAACAAGGTTTTGATTGTTGATGCTCCAATGTGGCTCTATCAATTTTTAAGTTCTATAAGGCAAAGGGACGGCTCATTATTGACAGATTCAAAAGGCAATGTTACATCTCACTTGATGGGATTGTTGACAAGGGTATCAAACTTGACGCAGCAAGACATTAAGCTTGCATTTGTTTTTGACGGAGAAGCTCCTAAATTAAAGCACATGACGCTTGAAAAAAGAAAAGAGATAAAGCTTGAAGCGCAGAAAAAGTTTGAGAAAGCAAAAGAAAAAGAAGATTTGGAATTAATGAAAAAGTATGCTGCTCGCACATCAAGATTGACAGATGAAATGATAGACGAAGCAAAAAAGCTTATTGAAGGATTTGGATTGCCTGTTATAAGCGCTCCCTCAGAAGCAGAAGCGCAGGCATCGTTTATTGTCAAAAATGAAGATGCTTTTGCTTTGGCAACAAATGACGCTGATGCAATGCTTTTTGAAGCTCCAAAAATTGTGAGGAACTTGAACATGGCAGGCAAGAAGAAAAGAAAAGACAAGCTGAGCTATGAAACAATCACTCCAGATTTGATTGATTTGCATGAAAATTTGAAGCATCTTCAGATTAATCAGGAACAATTAATTGCACTTGCAATGCTTATTGGAACTGATTACAATTCTGGCGGAATAAAAGGAATCGGACCAAAAACTGCATTGAAAATGGCTAAAGAATATGGTAATAATTTTGAAGCTTTGTTTAATAATGCCAAATGGAATGATTTTTTTGATTTTTCATGGAAAGAAGTCTTTGAACTGATAAAAAATATGCCAGTGGACAATGACTACAATTTAAAATGGACGGATGTAGATCAAGAAAAAATAGTAAAATTGCTTGTTGACAAGCACGATTTTTCTGAAGAGAGGGTTAAGAATCAGATTGAAGGGTTAGTTAAAAATAAAAAACAAAAAAATCAAAAGGGATTGGGGGAGTTTTTTGGGTAAAGCATGGATAAAATTAAGATTAGAACTTTTAATGTAAAAATTGACAATAAATTAATGAATAAACTTAGAATCGTTTTAAATAAACAGGACCCAATTGGGATATATTTTGATAAAAAAACAAATTTCGATGAATATGACCCAGAGATTAAAAATATTTATAATGATTTCAATAAATGTAAGAATTTTAAAGAATTTAGTAAACTAGTGTATTCTATTTTTCAGTATTGGTTTGGAGCAGATGTAGCAGGAAATAAAATTAAATATAGCAAACTTTCTAGAGAATTATATCATATACTTAAAAAACATTTAAAAAATGACAAAACAAAACCTAAAATATTATTTAAAAAATAAATTATCAAAAAAAGAATTAAAATTTGTCCCATCTTCTTTTGATGTAGTAGGTGATATTCTGATTTTCTCTGATTTTCCTAAAGAGTTAGTTAAAAAAGAAAAAATAATTGGAAATACCATACTGAAGAATTATCATCATATCAAAACAATTTTAAAAAAAACTAAAAAATATTCTGGAAAGTTCAGGACACCGAAGCTGAAAGTCATTGCTGGCGAAAAGATAAAAGAAACAATATGTAGGGAAAATAACGTTTTTATAATTCTTGATGTCGAGAAGGTTTATTTCTCTCCTAGAATGTCGAGCGAAAGAAAAAGAATTGTTTCTTTAATTAAGCCAAATGAGTCTGTTTTAGTTATGTTTAGTGGTTCTGCTCCTTATCCTTTGGTTATAGCCAAAAATTCAAAATGCAAGGAAGTTTATGGAATTGAAATTAATCCCATAGCCCATAAATACGCGTTGGAAAATATAAAAAAAAATAAGCTTGAAAATAAAATAAAATTATTTCTTGGTGATGTAAGAAAAATAATGCCGAAAATAAACAAGAAGTTTGACAGAATTCTGATGCCCCTTCCGAAAGGAGGAGAAGATTTCTTAGATTTGGCATTAAAATACATCAAAAAAAATAGTATTATACATTTCTATGACTTTGAGCATAAAGAAGAGTTATATAAATCAGAAGAAAAAATAAAAAGTGCCTGTAAAAAATATAAAAAAAATTTCAAAATCTTAAAAATAACCAAATGCGGCCAATATTCCCCAAGGTTTTATCGAGTTTGTGTCGATTTTTTAGTGGATTAATAATCTTTTTTTGATTAATCTTTGTATTAATCCTTTTAGCCTTGGGGTTAATTGACCTGACTGATAAGTTTAATCGCCCCTTTACTCTTTTTCATTTATCTTCAAAATCCTCCATAGTGTTTAGCTCTAAAACACTTATCTCAAGTTCTTTTTTGTCTTTCATGTAGTTAGGCAACATATTAAAATATATAAAAGATTGTGGTGATAATAAATCACCATAAAATTTAAATAGTGTATAGATTATGTTATGCATATGGAAGGTGTATTATCAAAAATAGGATTAACAAAGAACGAGATAAATGTCTATACAACATTGCTGAAGCTAGGCACCGCCTTAGCAGGCGAGATAACATCCTATTCTGGAGTGCATCGCAGAAATGTTTATGATTCAATAGAGCGTCTAATTGAAAAGGGTTTGGTGAGTTTTGTTGTAATAAACAACAGGAAATGGTTTAAGGCTGCTGACCCATCAAGATTGCTTGTTGTTGTAGATGAGCAAAAAAATAGGCTTGATAACATAAAAATATCCATGGAGCAGCTTATACCTCAACTTAAAGCATTGCCCGTTATAAAAGAAAGGCAGGATGTTTCATATTTTAAAGGAAAGGAAGGAATTAAGACAGTTTATGAGGATATTCTGGCTACTGCGAAAAGCTATATTGGGTATGGACCTGGGATACACATAGACACTCTATTGAAAGCTTATTTCAATGATTATATAAGAAGAAGAATAAAAAAAGGAATGGGATTAAGAATGATATGGGACGAGCATTCTAGAGGAAAGTATTTTACAAAAACTTCATTGGTTGAATCAAAATTCTTGCCAAATGAGGTTTGCTCTTATGCTGCTTTAAGGATTTATGGCAACAAAGTTGCCTTAATGCTGTTTTCAGAAGATCGTCCATTAGCAGTTGTAATTGAAAACAAGGCAATTGCAGATGGCTACAGAAAGTATTTTGAGGTTATGTGGAAAGCTGCAAAGCCGTGAAAAGATATATAAATGAATAATATTTCTTTTGCTTGGTACACGCAATGAAGACATGAACACCCTTTGAGCGCAAGCTATGATATGCGGTAGTAACTGCCGAGCGTGTGCCTTATAAAATTAAAAATGGCGCAAACATACACTTACTTCATTTTTATACTCCTTGCATGGGGCTTGTGGGGATTTTTTGGAAAGTACGCATTAAAATACATAAGCCCGACCTCTTTAATATTGTTTGAAACGATTGGTGCTATTGTAATACAGCTAATTGTTGTAATTTTTCTATTTTATTATAAATATAAGTTTGATACTAACCCGACAGGAATTACCTTCGCTGTGTTGACTTCCATTTTTGGTGTTATTGGAACAATTCTTTTTTTCTTCACTTTGTCAAAAACAAAAGCTTCTGTTTTAGTTCCTTTAACTGCGCTTTATCCGGTTATTACCATATTGCTTAGCTTTTTATTTCTCAAAGAAAAAGTAACTTTAATACAGGGCATTGGCGTTGTTTTAGCGATTGTTGCCAGTGTTTTATTGTCAATCTAGCCAAACATTCCTATGTAGTCCTCTCCTTCAGCCTTTTCCTCTTCCTTTACTTTGTCTATTGCTTTTAAGAAATCTTCCTTAGTTACAAAAGTTCTGTTGCTTCTTATTGCAAAATATCCAGCCTCTGTGCAGGAAGCTTTTATTTCAGCGCCGCTAAATCCTTCCATTTTGCTTGTTAACAATTCCATGTTGATTTTCTTGTCAAAGCTCATATTTTTTGAGTGTATCTTGAATATTTCAAGCCTTGCTTCTTTATTTGGTATTGGTATGTTAAGAAGCCTGTCCAGCCTTCCAGGCCTTATTACAGCAGGGTCAAGAATATCTTTCCTGTTGGTTGCTCCTATAACCTTCACATTGTCTAGTGGCTTAAAGCCATCTAACTCTGCAAGCAGCTGCATAAATGTCCTGTTGACTTCCCTTTCTCCAGAGGTGCCTACTTCAATCCTTTTTGCTGCTAATGCATCCAGCTCGTCTATAAAAACAATTGCAGGCGCTTTCTTTCTTGCAAATTCAAAGATCTCTTTTACAAGCTTTGCTCCTTCCCCAATGAATTTTTGAACTAATTCAGAGCCGACAACTTCTATAAAAGTTGAATTTGTAGAGGCTGCAACAGCCTTTGCCAATAATGTCTTTCCTGTCCCAGGTTCGCCGTAAAGCAGGACACCTTTTGGAGGCGTAATTCCTATTTTTTTGAACAGCTCAGGCTTTTTTAATGGCAATTCAACAACTTCTTTTATCTCCTGTATTTGCTGGTCTAATCCTCCTATTTCTTCCCATGTGATTGTTGGTTTTTCAACAATAACAAATTTCTCGACATTAAAGCGCCTTGTTATTGGGATTTTTCTTATGACTGTAAGGTTTTTCTGCTCTACTAAAACTAATTCTCCAGATTTAAGCTTTTCGCATTCATTTGATATATTAACAAGAAACTGGTTGCCGTTGGGAATTTTTATAATGGTCGTATTCCCAAATATTTCACGCACTTCACATACCATCAGAGGAGAAGATTTAAACCTCTCAATCTCTTCCTTCAAGCGATTAATTGTTTCTTTCAGAATCCTGTTTTCTTCATCATAAGGATTTGCAGAAGTGGAATAGCTGTACATTATGCTATCAATTATGTTTTTTGGCTTTGATTCCTTTGCATCCATAGTTATTTAAGAACAATATTTAGTATAAAAAGATTTGGGTTTAAATATTAAATTAAAGAAAATACACCCTATTCTGTTTGCTAAAGCCTAAATATGCAAATACAAATGCATCAAAAATCGTGAGAATAAAAGTCCACTCCATATAACTCAAAGCCGAAATTATTCCCACATAAATTCCAAGTGCTGCAGTTATAACTCCAACTATCCTTGCCCATTCCTTCCTATTCCACAATCCAAAAGATATAGCAAAAGACAACACACCAACCAACAAATATTCAATACCAGCAAAAATAAAATCACTTGGTTTATATTTAAAAAATAATCCATTATCAGAAACAAAATTGCCTCCAATTCCAGATACTAGCGCAAGCGCAATAAGTATAGAATATAATCCAGCTAATAAGTAATAAAAGAATATTATTTTAATTGCAATTGGTTTAGATATTTCTTTTTCAGCCACTTAGAATATCTTCAATTGCTAGTTTATTAAACTTTCTATATCTTGATTTTCCCATCTTTCATTATCAAAACACCATCAGCATATATTGTCGGTTTTTTGATTACAACATCTACATGAAATGGCACATCAACCTTGCCGCCAAAATGCTTGTTGTTGCCAAAAGCAATGTGGCAAGTTCCCATAACTTTTTCGTCTTCCAAAACATTTCCCGTTATCTTTGCCTTGTAGTTTGTGCCAATGCCAATCTCAGCAATATTTTTGTATAATTTATTTTTTAATAATTTTTTGAATTGACTTGCGATTTTTCCGCCTTGCATATCTTCAATAAACCCATTTTTAACAATAATTTCAATATTTTTATCAATTTTTCCAATGCCGCCAACGCTTGCATCAACTACAATTGTGCCGTTTGTCTTTCCTTCAAGAGGAGCGATAAAAATCTCGCCAGCAGGAAGATTTCCAAATGCCAATTTTTTTGTGTATATTCCATCATCTCCTATCCATTTCCTTCCCTTTGTATAAAATTCAACATTCGTTCCTTTTTTAGTCGTAATTTTTATTTTATTTTTAATTTTTAATTTTGCAATGAGTTTTTCATTAATGGTTTTTATTTTATTGAAATCAACATTCAATGCCCTTTCCATCATTTGTTTTGTGATGCCAGGCATGCTTGCAATCCTTGCTCCATCCCTGCTTGCATTCTCCCTTGCCTTTGTATGGCTCAATGACTTTGTTGTTGGCATTAAAACAACATCATAATTGAGCATTTCATCTGCAACATGGTCAGGAGGCTCAGTCCCATGCGCTTTTGGAATTGTTGTTAGAATTAATTTTGTTTTTTTTGGATATTTTAATTGCATTTTTGAAAAGTGTTTTACCAATATATTTCAATTTCTTGTCGGTAACAATCAAACAACTTTCATTGCTCTTTAAATTCATGCAGTCTTTAAGAATTATTTCTGCAGATTTGTCGAGCAGCATTTTATTATTTTCTAAATAGATTTTTGTATTTTCTTTTGATAGATTGTGGAAGGTGGTTATAATATTTTTGTTGCCATTTCTTAGGCATTTTGAAGAAATCTCCATGAATCACTTTGCGGCAATATTTGCTTCCGCAATTGCATTTGAACTTCCAAAACCCTTCTCCAGCAAATTGGTCTATTGAAGTTGCTGTATAGTCGTGAGTGAGTTCTTCACCTTTATCAATATCACGCAAAGCGTAAATATCTCTTTTTGTCATTGAATTCATTTTGGCATAACAATTTGGATTGCATGAATGATTTATATAAGATGCTATTGAATTGCCTATCACATATTTTCCATTGCCTATAAAATCTGAATGAATTTTTTTCGATTCCGGTAATTTACCAATTTCTTTCAAATTGTATTTTCTGAGTTTTGTTAAATCAACCTGGAGAATTTTTTCATCTTTTTTAAAATTTTTAGAAGCAAAAAGACCAAATCCTTTTCTTGTTTTTTTAATTAATAATTTTTTAACCATGATTTATTTATGCTGCAAACTCCCCATCTTTCAAAATCCAATGTTCATTACCTTGCTTGTCAATTCCATAAACATCAAGCTTCTGCCTTGGAGCGTTAAAGACAATGTCCATGTGGTATTCTGTGCTTCTGTCAGGCTCGAACCCTGAACCAAGGGCAATGTGCATCATCCTTGCTATTTTCTCGTTCACAATGAGGTATTCGCATAAGCTGGCTTTTGGATTTGTGTTTATTGCAAATTCTCCAACCCTTTCAAAATTTTTCTTTTTCAAATCAATTATCTCTTTTGGCAGGCTCTTGTTCTTTTCAGCTTCAAGCAGCATTTTCATTGCATCACTCTTTCTTTTGCTGATTTTGTCTATAATGTCTTTTGGCCCGTCTATTATTTTATAATGATCATCGTAGCATTCAACAACTAACGGGTTTTTTTCATCCAATGGATAGCTCTGATCAACATGCACAACAACATCGCCAACAAAGATTCCTTTCATGTATTCTGGCGTTGTAAAGGCTTCTCCTCCTGGTATATTGCCCATGCATCCTGCTTTGATGCCTGTCATCTGCAGATATGTTTTGTTGATTTTTTCCCTTACATCTGTATCACTCCTTCTAACCCATCTTCTTGAGCCATCTTCTTTCACCAAGCCAACTTCAAGCTTTGTAACGTATTTTTCATTTAATTTACCTTCAATATAGATTATATCGCACTTATCCATTATGTCTTTTATTCTTTGATTTCTTGCCATTATGTCAGCCCAGTCAACAAGGTTTGTCTCAATAAAAATATCTATTGGTATTGTTTCTGTAAAGGCAACTCTTGCCATTGGCTCCCTATCATCATATTTCGTTTGCGGATAGAAATCAAGCTTGTAAATCATCTGGGCAGGGGTTTGCCATCTTGTTTTCTTGTTTAATGAAGGATACCCAATAACCTCTCCAAAGAGATGCTTTCCAGGATAGCCTTTTGCGCTTATTGAGAATGATAAGTCTATTGGCTTTATCCTGTCAAGCTTTAATAACTTTGATAATTTTTTGTATTTTTTAAACAAATCCTCATCAACATCTTTGTCCAATTCGCATCCAAGCAGTGTTGCCCTTAACTCAGAAATTCTTTCGCTTTTCTCAAGCATAGAGGCTCTGAAAGTGTAGGCATTCATTGTTGGCTCTGCAATCTTTTTTGCAGTTTGCGTCATTGCCCATATTATGGAATAAGAGTCAAGATAATCCTCCAAAGGATGCCCTATCAAATTTTGAGTAGGTATCAGCGTAAAGCCAATGCCCACTCTCTCGCCTTTTTTTAGAGCATAAACCTCTTTCCATAATATTTCAGCAGTCTGCATCAATTCCTTCATTCGGTATTCTTCAGACCATTCTGCATGAAATGGCAGTTCAATAGAGCCAATAAATTTATTTTGTTTTGCCTCAAGAACAACATCGGGTTTTTTGAATATTTTTTTAAACTCTCCTTTGGATTTTTTGTCTACATCCTCAATAAATTCAATCAAAGCTTTTGTTTTTTCATTATTTACTCCATTTTCATGATCTTCAAAGGCTTCCCATACGTCCTTTAAAGCCTCCAATCCCTCTGATTTGCCATTTATTCCCACGCAACTGGCATCATTTCCTAAGTCGTGCAAAGCCCTTGACAAAGGAGCAATCGAATAAAAGGCTTCTTTATCGCTTGTATCAAAAATCATGAAGAAATTTTTATTTTTTGCATTATTTATGCGTTTTTTATAGTCTTCAACAGCAGAATTAAATGTTTTTTCGTCATATTTCATAGAAAAAAGCAACACTTAGATTATTAATAAATCTTTTGATGTTTTTGTCAATATAATTGGCTTGTTTTTGAATAATACTGTATCCTCTATCCTGATTCCAAATCTTTTTGGAAAATAAATTCCCGGCTCAATTGTAAAAACCATGTTATTCCTTATTCTATCTTTTGAGTTCAATGTAAGATTCGGCAATTCGTGGATTTCAACTCCAACCCCATGCCCAAGCCCATGAATAAAATTATCTTTGTATTTTCCTAAGATTTTGCTTGCATAATCATATAGCTCAGAGCATTTTTTGTTATTTTTTATTTGATTAATCGTATTTTTTTGGATTGATAGCAGCAAATTGTACATTTCCTTTTCTTTTTTGCTTGGACTGCCAACATATATTGTTCTTGTAATGTCAGAGCAGTAGCCCTTGCATTTAACCCCAAAATCAACAACGCAGAATCCTTTTTTGATTTTTACATTGGATGGCTCATAATGGGGCATGCTCCCATTGCTTCCGGAAGCTACAATAGGGCTAAAAGAAAGCTCCAAGCCGTTTTTTTTAGTTTCATAATCAAGAAAAGAGCTTGCTTCGCTTTCTGTTTTAAAATCTTTAAAATTATTTATTGCTTTCTGGATTATTTTATCAGCATAATTGCATGATTTTTTAAGAATTTGAATTTCTTTTTCTGTTTTTATTTCCCTTAGTTTTAAGCAATCTAGATTGATATCCTTTGTTTTAATATTTTTGAATTGTTTTTTGAAGTGTTTATAAGAAGTCAATGTAAAATTATTATTGTCTATTGCAATATTCTTTGCTCTTAATTTATTCTTTTTGATAACTTTATATACTGACTCAAAAAACTTTTTCTTTTCCATTGAATACACTTTCTTAATCATGGATTTCTTTGCTCTTTCAATTTCCATATCAGGAACCACAAGAAAAGGTATTTTCTTTGCTGGCATAACCAATGCTCCCAAACCTTTATAGCCAGAAAAATAGAACACATTAGGATTTATCTTAATTGAGTCAGAGCTGTAGAATAATGCAAAATCTGCATTTTTTTTCCCTAAGACTGCGCTAAACTCCTTAATCCTCATTATAATTCAAAAATCTTATATATGATTTAAATTTTTTTGTTTTTATGAGGAAATACGGGTTAAAAAACGGCATAACCGTCATTTTTGATAAGAACACATCTAAATCAGTTGCTGTTGAAGTCATGTTTAAAGTTGGCTCTAATTTTGAAAGCAAGAAGATGGCAGGAATTTCTCATTTTCTTGAGCATATGCTGTTTGAAGGCACAAAAAACAGAAAAGACAGCAGGGAAATCGCTAATGAAATTGAAAAATATGGAGGGGAATTTAATGCCTATACGACAGGCGACAGGACATCATTCTTTATCAAGATAATCAATAAGAGGATTGACATAGCTTTAGACATTCTAAGCGATATGGTTGCTAATCCGGTTTTCGATGAAAAGGTAATTGAAAAGGAAAAACAGGTTATTTTGAAGGAGATAAATATGGTTACTGATGACTCCAGGCTTCACCAGTGGATTTTGTTTCAAAGAGCATTATTTGATAAGCATCCTGCAAAAAATCCGACTTATGGAACTGTTCAAACAGTGAAGGATTTTGACAGAAAGCATGTTTCAGATTACTATTATACACATTATATTCCCAATAATATGATAATTTCCATTGTTGGAAATGCTAAAAATGTAAAAGAGAAAATAGAAAAATACTTTGGAAGCTTAAAGCCAAGAAAGCTAATTAAAAGGGCAGAGGTAAAGGAGGAGTTGCAGACAAAAGTTAAAAAATTTGTTGAGAAAAAGAAAACTCTTAACTCTTATATGGTGCTTGGCTATAAAACCGTTTCCCGAACGCACAAAGACAGCTATGCTCTTGATGTGATAAGCGCAATTTTAGGAAGAGGGCAATCAGGATGGATGTTTGATGAGATAAGAAATAAAAGGGGCTTGGCCTATCAAGTGGGGATTAATGACGAAAACGAAAGCGATTATGGGATGTTTGCAGTTTATGCCGGATTGGATAAAAATAAAATAGAAAAGGCAAAAGAAATAATATTGCAGCAGTTCAGAAGATTAGAAAATATAAGCGAGAATGACCTTGAAGATGCCAAAACATTCATAGAAGGGAGTCATACACTTGCCATGGAGGATAATTTCCAGCGCGCAGACAATCTTGCTGTGTGGGAAACAATAAAAAATGCAAAGTTTGCTGAAGCTTATTTGAAAAGTATAAGAAAAGTCGCAATTAACGATGTAAAAAGAGTTGCTAAAAAATATTTGAATGATAAGTACACTTTGGTTGTGATAGAGCAGGAATAGCTAAGGAAATGCTTTCTTTATTAAATCCTCTTTGCTCTTCATTTTATGCCTTATAGGTTCTAATAGCTTGTTGACTTCTTCGGAAACAGCATTCTTAAGATCCATAGGGTGCAGTTTTTTATCCAAATAGTCCTTTTCAAGTTTTTTGTAATTGTCATAATCAACATTGCCGCCAAATTTTTCTGCTCGTCTGATTGTTAATTCTTGCTTATTATCTCCTTTATGGACAAATATCACATATTTTAAAAATGCTAAAACTCCGTTGTCTTCAACTGCAATAGGGCAGTGTGCGCTTTGAATTTTACTCTTTACTATGTCAGCCGAGTCAAGCAAATCTATTTTTGATTTTTCCTCAGAAGCTGACATTTTAGAGCCTTGAAGCCCTGGCAACATTGGAGTCATGACTTCTACTCTTGCCTTATAGCCAAGCTTAGGTAGATTCTCTCTTGCAAACACTAAGATTTTTCTTTGGTCTATGCCGCCGTATTGAACGTCCATATCCATGTACTGCTCGTCCAAAGCTTGAAGTATCGGATAGATAAATCCGCTAAGCTTGGGATTTTCTCCAAACCTTACAACACCTGCAGCTGCTCTTTTGCATCTGTCAAATGTGTTCAAAGCTGCTAATCTGTACATGTCTAGAGTGTATCTCTTATCCAATTCAAAATCTATTCCTCTTTTAAATTCGAGATTTTTTGTATCTATACCTAAAGCGCTTATCATAGCAGAGATTATTTCTTTATAATATTCAACCCTGTAATCTAATAGCTCAAAAGGCGCTTTTTGGTCATCCAAATGAGCGTGTATATCAGCCAAAAGTATTGTAAATTTAAATCCTGCCTTAAGAAAGTCGCCAACCTTAATCATTGGTATAAAGTAGCCAATATGGATTTTTCCGGTAGTAGCCAATCCTATGTATCCTCTTGGATGTTTTTTTTGCTCTAATAACTGCTTTAATTCAGCTTCGGTTATTATTTCATGGGTGTTTCTTTTTATAAGCTCAAGTTTGCTTTCTGCATCCATAAATTGTTAATTTTTTAGTTAATATTTAAAGTTTTAGATTATTATTTTATATTTGATTTGTTTTTTGAAAAAATATATTTTTATTGGAGTGCCCTATTGTGAAAGGCAAGAAGCACAAAAACATTTAATTTGTAAAAATTATTAAAAATTAAATCCGTTCGATTCGCTCACAAATTTTACAGCTCGGTATCGCTCTTCTACCATATCGCTCCACCTCGCCTATTTATTGAGAAACTCTATTGATTTTTATTATAGACATTCTTCAAAATCATCTGGCTTGCTGCACCAACAGAAATGCCGAGTATTTCCAAAGCAAAGAATATTATCATGCTGAAAGGCAAGTTGCTTACATAAGTGCTGAAGCCCGTAGTGCTTGAGATTGCATTGCCGGTTGGTATTATTGTTGCCGGCGCCCCATTGTCACCATAGATAGGCAGCATAAAGTACACAAGCAAAGCAACCAAAGCTCCTATATATGCTCCTTCTTTCATAATAGGTTTATTTGAAAGCATATTAAAATAGTTTTCTATTTATTGTATATTAATTAAAGTTCTAAGTGATTGAAATTCACTTTTCTGTCACCCACCCAATCTTAATAAACCAAAAATTGATTTCAAGATAAAATTTTTGCATTTCTTCATTATCACTTCTTAATAATTCTAGAGAATGAACTAATATTTAAATTGGCGTTTATCAAATTTTACTAGTAAATACTATACTTGACCACTGGACATCTTCGCATAAACTTTATAAATCCATTCTAAGGGTGGTTATATATGAAAATCTCCGTTTCTTTGTTATCATCTTATTTGTACTGCTCCAGAAAGCTGTTTCTTGAGAAAGTGCTTCTTCTTGAAGAGCCTCCTAAGGAAAGCCTAGTGCTCGGCTCAATCAGGCATGAAACCTATGATAACATAAACAAAAAGGAAGAGGAAATAGTAACTTCCATCAAAAAAAGAACAACTCTGGAGAATCTGGAAGTATTGTATAAGCAGAATTATCTTCAAATTTTAAGAAAAGCAATAGCAAACAACAGGAAAAGGCTGGAAGAAGTCAATATCAACATGCTTGAAGCCTATAAAAAGAGCTTTCCATTTATCATGGAAGAATCTTCGATAAGAGCAAATAATATTTTCAATTTTATAAAAACAAACAATGTTTTTGGAGATGAATTATGGCAGAAATTGACTCCAAAAATACTATCGGAATTAAGGGTTGAATCTGAAGAGCTGAAACTGAAAGGAATTATTGACCAAGTTCATGTCTATGATAATGAGTATGTGCCTTTTGAGCTTAAAACAGGCAGAACTCCAAGTGATGGTGTCTGGCCATCTCATAGAATCCAGATAGCAGCTTATTCTTTGCTTTTACAAGAGAAATTCAATAAGCAGATAAAAGAGGGCTTTGTAGTTTACCTTGACTCAAAGGAGAAAAGGCATATTACAATAAACCCATTCATGAAGCAAGAAGTCAAGCAAATAGTTGATGATATAATAGCATTGCTTGAAAGCAAAGAATTGCCGGATTTTTGCAATAATGAAAATAAATGCAAAAAATGCGGCTTAAGGCAAACTTGCTACAATGAGGAAGAGATCAATAACTTATTAAAAATAAGGATAGCATAAAATGGACTTGAAAAACAAGGTTGTTATGGTAACCGGCTCTAGCTTAGGCGTTGGAAGGGAAACTGCTTTTAAGTTTGCCAAAGAGGGCTGCAAGGTTGTAGTTACATATTTCAAAGACAAGAAAGAAGGTGAAGAAGTTGCAAAAAAATGCGCTTCTTTTGGGGCTGCTGATGTTCTTCTTTTGCAATTGAATGTTATGGACAATAAAAGTATAAAAGATTGCGTCAAAAAGACAATAGAAAAATTCAATCATATCAACATTCTTATCAATAATGCTGGCATTGTAATATGGAAGCAGTTAAAAGAGCAATCTTTTGAAGACATAGAAAATGAAATGAGGACAAATCTTGAAGGCTTGATAAAAATGACAAGGGAATGCCTTCCTTACATAAAAGAGACAATAATAAACATTTCCAGCAGCGCTGGGAAAAGCGCTTTTGCCTGCTTATCAACTTACTGCGCAACAAAATTTGGAGTTAGGGGATTTGCCCAAGCATTATCACAAGAATTGAGAAGTATTAATGTATACTCTGTAAACCCAGGCTCAACAGCAACAAGAATGACTAATTTTGCAGGGGCAAAGCCTGAAAAAGTAGCAGATGTCATTCTAAGAACAGCAAAAGGTGAGATAAAAGCTGACTTAAGCAGAGATATTGATGTTTGGAAGTTTGTTTGAAACATTATTAGAGATTCCGAAAGTTAGATAAACCATTTATTCAATAGTAAATTATGTGGGGTGATGGCTTGAGCCATGTTCCCCACATCGATATGACACAACATCATATCGAAAATGAGGTAAAATCC
>Ga0209541_10003475_pt1 | contig 28907 bp, 27 predicted proteins | sample RifCSPlowO2_01_FD_184027 | JGI IMG/M metagenome (GOLD analysis project Ga0209541, IMG submission 184027) | Groundwater microbial communities from Rifle, Colorado - Rifle CSP2_plank lowO2_0.1 (SPAdes) (version 2) | ecosystem: Environmental > Aquatic > Deep subsurface > Groundwater | place... | reverse complement strand
GACCTTGTGAAAATCCTCGGTATGCGAAGTCCCTGCTTGCCCAAAAATTCCACGCGTTGGCTCAAGTCGACTCCATCCATAACTCATCAGTCCTCAGCAACCCCGAAAGCTTGTCGAGAAGATAGAAGAATTAGTAGCAAAAGTAGTTATACGACCAACGAAAGCGACGGACGTATTTCTGCTTCTCCGTGCAGCTGGTGCAAAGCTGACACCGCAATGTCTCTGCATTGAAATTTACTCCCAAACGATGCTAAATTTGCCAAATTGACATCAAATATAACGTCAGATTCAACGTCAGATGTATTCTCCACTGTTTTAACCCACTCTAAATTTTAGAAGAGCAAATTATAGCGAAAATGAATTTCGGAAATAGTATATAAACGAATTTCTATTGTTGAAAATATATTTTTCAAAGCGTAACCACTAGAAAAAAGCAAATTTATAAAGATATAATGCGTTAGATTTCTAAGTATTTTCAACAAAGTTTAACAAAAGTTTAGCAAAAAGCAATTAAAAGTGTGTTAAAAAGTGAGTTATCATGGCGAATTTTCCTATCCCAACAGACTTCGAGAGCCTGTCGACAATAGCCTTTCTTATCCTCCTTGTCATTCTGGCGATCCGCGACAGGAAAAACATTGAGTTCAAGTACGGAGTGCTGATCAGGCGCATGCACAAGGGAAAGGAATGGATCTACAAAGTCGGCGACGCGCACAAAACCTTTTTCAGCATCTTCGGCTACGCCGCGCTCGTAGTCGGAATCATAGCTTCACTCGGCTCTTTTTACCTCATCATCCAGTCGGGCTACAGCATCTTGGCAAACCCTGACCAAGCACGCCCAGGCCTGCAGCCAATAATCCCAAGCGTGCCTTCGACAACAATCTGCAGTTACGCGCTGTGCGTGCCTTTCTGGTACTGGATAATCGGAGTGCTCATCGTCCTTTTGTCGCACGAGCTCGCGCACGCGTTCGTTTCGAGGGCTGAAAACATAAAAATCAAATCGTTTGGACTGCTGTCGCTTGTCGTTCTGCCAGGAGCGTTTGTCGAGCCAGACGAACGCCAGCTGAAGAAGAGCAGCAGCATGACGAAACTAAAAATCTACGCCGCAGGCAGCTTCGCGAACATCCTCATCTTCGCGCTTGCGACTGTCATTTCCATGGCAATTTTCCAGACTTTTTACATACAGAGCGGCGTCAGCTACGAGTCGTTGGTCGACAGCTCGCCGGCGATGGCAGCCAGCTTGAAAGGAGTGATAGTTGAAATAAACGACCAGAAAATTCACAACACCGACGATTTCCGCGCTGTAATGGGCAACGTCCGACCCGGACAGTTCGCCGTAATAAAAACCACAGAAGGCGAGTTCCGCTTTGCAACAGCTGCAAGCCCTGACAAACCCGACCAAAGTTATATCGGAATTGCCAATCCGTTCACCTTCTTCTCCGTCACTTCCCAGGCAGGCGTTTTCAGCGGCTCTATAGAATGGTTTTACCGGCTCTTCGTGTGGGTTGCCTTCCTCAACATCGGCATCGGTCTTGTCAACCTCTTGCCAATAAAACCGCTTGACGGTGGCCTAGTCTACGAGGAAATTTTCAAAGTCATTTTCAAGAAGAACATGCCGAGTCTGGTCAACGGTCTTTCGATAATAACTTTCGCAATTATCCTCATCAACATTCTCGGTCCTTACGTTCTTTAAAAATTAAAATAAATCTCTTACGCGCATTTCCTGCAGTTGTCCCAATTTCCATTTCTTGTGTGCCACATATTTTGCTACTTCTCTGAAATATGGAGGCACTGACGTCAAAAAAATTATGTGCGCTACTCTTGAAATGATTGAATTTCTTCTGTCTTCGTATGTAAAAGCTATAAATTTTTCTTTAGATGTCAAGTTTCGATTTTCCCTATTTAGTAAGTATTGTTCTGTAATTTCAACTGTTCCATACCGTCTATAGGTAGCTGCTGCTTTTTCTTTTAACTTATTTAATATAACCATGGTCATAAAGTTTTTTTATTAAACGAAGTATTTAAAATAAAGTTAAAGAATTTCTGTCTTTCTTATCTCAAAATTTCTTACAGGATAAGTCCGACGCGCCGTGCGCAGTATCGTCATCTTTATTTCGTCCGTCATGATCTTTTCCACAAAATCCTCGAAACTGGAGTTCTCCACGCCTTCCTTCATCATCTCCCTTATCTGGTTTCTTATTTTTCCTGCGATGCTGCTCTTTATCCTTCTCGAAATGATTGCCAGGCCTTTCACGCGAATCTTAACCCCATCCTTCGTCGTCAAGTCCTGCACTGTGTCAATTCTTCGCACGTGCCGCAAAATCATTCGTGAAATGTAGTCGTGCAGAATTTCAGATCCGTCAAAATCGACAAACGCCTTCGTCCCGTCGACCTTCTTCACCTTGAAAGTGAATTTCATGTAAAATTTCGAAGGGTTGTTTGCAACCTCTATCAAGCTCAGGCTTATACGACGACCAGCAAGCTTGTCCGGGTCAGATGCCATCGTCCTTCCTATCTCGCTTTCGCCGAAAAGTCTCGGAGCTATCAACGAGTACCATTCCTTTGCTTTTCCCTTTCCCTTTCCCTTTGCCTTAGTGGCTGCCATATTTCTTTTCCACCGACACCTTTTCTTTTTGCCTTACCGTTTTTTTATCGCTCTTCTTCCTTATCGTAATTGTTCTTCTATAACATTATCAGCAGCTTTAATAAATTCCTTTTCCTTTCCTTTGGCAATCAATGCGCCGGCAGCAAGCTTGTGTCCGCCGCCTTCGCCATCGACCGCGGCTGCAGCAAAAACTACAACGTCGCGAAGGTTTATATTCTTTACTTCGCTGCTTCCCTTTCCAACACGTGCAGAAATCTTCACCATATCGTTTTCCGTGTCAACAAACGCCAGCACTGGCTTCGTCTTGTCAATCATCTCCGAGTTCAGCGCGATAGAAGTTATCGTCCCGACAATGGTGTCCGGAATCATACTTCCAAAAAGCAGATAGTTTGCAAATTTCGTCTTGTCAGCAATCTGCGGATTAGCGCGGAAAATCTCAAGCGACTGGCTCAAAATCATTCTGTATTGTTCCAAAATCTCATTCGCGAGCAGCACAGCAGTCGCGTCGTTCAGGCAAATTCTCAAAGCAACGTCATACCGCCCGAGTCGTCCGCACGCATTCAGCAAAGTCGCAAACTCTCTCGCATCTCCCAGCTCGAGCGACCTGCCGACAAGCGTATAGTTGTCGCCGAAAATATCCTCTGCCGCTGCGTCAGTGAGTTTCATCCTTTCGATGATTATTGCCGATGCAAGCTTCTGCTGTTCCTCCGTTGTCAGGTCTTTCAGTTTTTTCCATTCATCATTATTTTTCACGTCAATTCCAAGCTCGGACAAAAACTGGACTGCTGCTGATTCGTCTCCGCTTATCCCAGGAATGAAAGGGTCGAAACTGTTTGCAAGTGCTTTGTGAATCGGTCTTGTGTTGCGACCGTATAGGCGCATTCCTTTGCTGATTTTTATCTTTCCCAAAATTTCTCCTTCTTCAACGATCTTGCGTGCAAATCCCTTGAACTCCCACTTCTCGTCTTGCTCGTCACCGACCGCTCCGACAGTCGCAAGGTCAACCAAATTCCCGTTCGCCGCGTTGATGTTTCTTGCGAAAAGATAACTGATCATCGAACTGCTGATTCCTTCTTCAGCAAAGGCAAGTGGGTTCATATGAAACAAATTTATGTGCGCGATTTTCTGCGGCTCGTGATGGTCGAGAACGAAAACCTGCGTCTTGTCGAAAAACTTCTGCAATTCTTTCAACTGTCCGCTGCCTAAATCGGTAAAAAGCAAAATATCATTCTCTCCAGCTTCAATTTTTTCTATAACGTCTCTTGTCAGTTGCTTGGCAATCTTCAACTCAAAATTAATTCCTTCTCTAAGCATCATCTTTGTCATAATGGCTGCTGAACAAAGCCCGTCAGCATCGAGATGCGAAAACAGCTTAACCTTCTTCTGTTTCGCTACGGCCTTGAAAATTTTTGATGTTCTTTGCACTTGCTCTTCGAACATATCTTTTCTATTACTTTAGAAGTTTGAGAAGAGATTTAAGATTGTTGAGGCGTTTTATAAAGAGTTGCTTTTCCAACATTAGTGTCTTCTAACCTTCTTCCAGAATTTTCGCCATAAGTTGATCTGGAAAATAAATTTAAAACCATTGCTACATATCCAGACCTTGCTAAAAATACTTGCGCATCACCTATTATTGTTGCCATATTCTTATCTTGAAATTCCATTGTAGTTTCTTCTTTCAATTTTTTGAGAACTTGGTCTGCGTATTCTTTTTTGACTATTAAAACTACAGGCTCGTTTATTTCGGCTGACATGCTATTTAAGAATGAAATTAAGCTTAAATACTTTTTAGCCTTTCTGTACAAGCAGCTTTGCTTCTTCTGGACTGTATTTCCAGCCCTTCGGCAGTACGCCTGTTCTAGAGTAATACTTGCCAAGACGTCTGATTTTCGATTCGAGATTTTGCAATCCGTGTTGTGAGTGGTAGTCCTGTCTGTGCTTTTCCATGTGCGATCGCACCAGCACGGCCTTCTTCAGCAGACTGAGCATGTCCTCAGGTATGCTTGGATAAGAATTATTCTCTTTCATCACCTGCGTCACGGTTTTTCCTATCAGCATCTTCACATTTGGAATTCCGTACTGGTCACGCAATATCTGGCCGATGACAGCAGAATTGTAACGCTCTTTTGCCAACTTGAGAATTGTTTCTTCAACATCCTTTTTGTTCGCGCGAGCCCATTTCGGCAGCATCTTTACCGGTGGGCGCTTGCTTCCGTGTCGTCCTTTCTTTCGAGAATGCATCCTTGCCATTTTTTTCACCATTCACATGAAAAATTATTCAGCACCAGAAAATTCCGACCATAGCCACACGACAATAAGTGCAATCGTCCCGACAAATGCGATAAAGCTTCCGAGCATTGCCATTATGACAGGAAAGCCGGTCGTTGAGAGCGTAGTCAGACCGATACCAGCAGCAAGAAGCAGCGCACCAAACAAAATGCCTGCTATACTGTACTTCTCGGCAGTCTCATACCTGTCCTTTCCTCTTAGCATACCTAGCCCGAGCTTCAATTTCCTTCACCTTCTCAATAACTGCTTCCGCTTCTTTATATTCTTTACTGTAAGCCTTAATTATTGTTTGCCAGCACAAACTTAAAATTTTGAAATGCGTTGACGACAGTGCTTCGTATAGCAGGTTCATATCAACCCCCTTGTCCTCTATGCGTCTAGAGTATTCGCCAAGCCCGAAGTCAATAAAGTACAGCTCCTCCCCACGCAGAATCATGTTGCTCGTCGTCAAGTCGCCATGAAAAATATTTGTCGAATGCAACTTGCCAATCGCCGTTCCTATCTTCTCGCAAACTTCTTTTATTTGCCTTTCCGTCACGGCAGTCGAGTTGAGAAAATCCTTCACAACAGTTCCGTCGATAAACTCCATGTAAATCTTGTTTTTCGGGTAGTCGACATGCAGAATAGTCGGGGTCAGCACGCCGATTTTTCTCGCAGCTGTCATCAGCTTGACTTCTTTCCTCGTCCTCAGCCTCCGAATTTTCTCATCAATCTGCAAAATGCGATAATTCTTCTTTATTCTTTCTTTAACAAGAACTTTCTGGTCCTCAAAAGTGTTGATGTAAAGAATTGCTTCTGCTCCTCGCTTGATAATTTCCATATCTATCTTATTCGTATTGTTATAGAAAATTAGTTTTTAGCTGCTTCACTTAATGCTCTTTCATACCGTACTAGTTGAAAAATAGGATGGCAAATTTCAGGTACGTAATCATGACCGCGACCACCCAAACCTCTGTTTGTGTCTGAAAATTTTTCATCAAATTCTTTTACATGTTCATCTGAAATTTTAATACTTTTTCTTGTAATTTTCACATATTTCAATAATTCATGACCAGAATTTTGTGCATTAAGTCTTTCGTAAGCTGCTGCAACCAAGTTAGCAGCACCAATCATTTCATCTTCCATTGTCATTCGATTACCCTAGATTGATATTTTTTACTCTTTCTTCGGCTGCACAGACACAGGCTCGTAGTCAGGATCGCGAATACCGTCCTCAGTTATTTTGAAAACAGCCTCTGCCTCAATCAAGTTTGGTGCATCTACCATTTTCGCCACACGCATGCCTTCTCTTCCTCGTCTAACGTAAATTCTATATGTGCTTTGATGTGCCAAAACGTGACCCCCGATTGGGCGCAACGGATCGCCAAACAAAACTGACGGGTCAGCCATAACTTGGTTTGTAATGTAAATCGCGAGGTTGTGCGCATCTGCCAGTCTCTGCAAGTTATGTAAGTGCTTGTTTAGTTTTTGCTGACGCTCAGCCAGCTCACCTCGTCCAACGAAGTCGGACCTGAAATGCGATGTCAGTGAGTCAATGATAACCAAACCGATGTTTTTCTCTTCAATCATTTCCTGCGCTTTTTCGAGCAAAAGAATTTGGTGTTCCGAATTATAGGCTCTTGCAATGTAAATGTTCTTCAAAACTTTTTCTGGATCAAGTCCAGAGGCCTTTGCCATGCTAACTATTCTTGTCGGCGAAAACGTGTTTTCCGTGTCAATAAACAAAACATTTCTTGCGAGACCGCCTTTGCTTTGTGGCAACTGTACATTAACTGCCAGTTGAAATGCAAGTTGAGATTTGCTGCTGCCAAATGCTCCATAACTTTCTGTTATCGCCTGGGTTTCAATTCCACCGCCGAAAATTGCATCAAGATTTTTGCTTCCTGTCGTGATTTTTGCAGCAGTTTTCTTTTTCTCTGCAACTCTATCAGCTGTCTCAAAACCGATGTCAAGCATCTCGCGAACTTGAGAAATAATTTTTTGCGCCTGTCCCTCACCAATTTCCGCTATTGCAGCCAGATCGCTCGCCGGCATAACTGCAATGCTCATCAAATCTGTGTAACCAACCGAACGCAACTTCTCGGCAGTCTTCTCTCCTACTCCTGGAATGTCTTCGATTGAAATGTCTTTTTTATTTGTCATTTTAATCATATCATCCTCTTGTAACTGGATAATAAACTGTCGAACATTATTTGAAGTATATCCTCACGTTCTCCTTTTTGTGTTAGGTAATATTTCGGTCCTTCACTGGCTATAAGCTCTTTTGAAGATAAATTACCAATTACTTCTTCTCTAATATTTGGAGGTAATTTTTGTAAATATTCTTCGACACGTCTATAAGAGCTTGTTGCGTAAGATAACAATGAAATTAATTCTTTAGCTGCTGAAATATGTTTTGTTTGTAATTGACTATCCTTTGCTACTTTTCTTATTGCGTTTTCAAGTTCTTGCTTGCTCATTTCAGTCATTTCACACACCAGACTCATACACCCAACTTGAGCTCAATTTCTTCGGCTATTCTTTTACTCTCCTCCAAAGGATTTATTTCTTTAACTTCGTCCACGAGCAGCTCGAGTCGGTTAAATACTTTGTTTTTTTTGACTTTTCCGACGAGTAGCAACTCCTTTCCCAGCGCGCGTTCTTTCGCCCACTCGTATCTTTTCTCTGTAGTCAAAACGGCAATGTCATCAGCAATCATGCCTATCAGCCTCTCGGCCTTGTCGCGGAAGAAAATCGCCCTCAAATCGGCAGTCCCATCGTCAACAACCGTATTAATTACCAGCGCGTTGCTTGCATCAACTTCTCCATGCTCTGCACATCTCGCCTTTCCTTCCGCAGCGTTAATCTCGACCTTGCCCCCACAAAGAGGACAGACGGAAAAAATAAAATTTCCTTTGAAAACGTCGACGACAGTTGCCTTCACTTCGAAGTTTCCTGGCACGATGTTTGAAATGTTCGTTCGTTGAATTTGGGGTGATACAAGGTTTTTGGCCAGCTCCTCCGTTGTTGGCAGTTCTGTCCCGTCCGCAGTTGTAATTTTCCCGAATTTGCCTAGCGAAACTTCCATATCCCCGTAAACATTTTCCTTTGCCAGCCCGCCGATTATTTGTATCGCATCCCCGATTTTGACCGTCTCCTCATCGACGAGTCTGACCTGGTCGTTCCACAGCGCGACCTTGCAAACTCCTGTCGCGTCGCCGAGAAAGACGTTGACCACGCGGCCGCTGCTTCCGTCCGCCCGCTTGAAATCGATTATGTTGCTAACGCGGAAAATCCTTCCTGCAAACGTGACGTTTTTCATTCCGCTTATGATGTTTTTTATCTGGAGCTTTCTTTTCTCGCTGTTGCTCAGCAAGTCAAGCCCGTACTCTTTCGCAACGAGGTGCGCCGCGCCTTCCGCTGACACAAGACCTCCAAGCTCCTTCTGCTTGCGTTCGATTTTCTGCCTGATCTCGTCTCTGCTGAAACTCGTCTTCTTTAAAATTTCTTCTATAACTTGCTCGCTGTCCATAGAACCACCAAACTGGAAGGAAGTTAGCGTAATTATTAAGCCGGAAGAACAATTAAGCTTTTCGCAACTATTTCTAATTCATAGGAGTAACGAATAAAAGTGAAATTCAAAAACGGGGTTTTTTATGGACGCTTCCAGCCGTTCCACAAGGGCCACTTGAAAGCTGTGATGATGTGCATGGAACGCTGCGAGACGCTGTACGTAGGGATAAGAAATTTCGAGACCGGCATGACGTTCGGCATCGTCGGCGGGATAACTGAGTTCAAGAAAAGCGCTGAAGAAAATCCTTTCACGTTCGAGGAACGCATGAGAATGATAAAAGAAAGTTTGATTGACGCCGGTGCTGATTTAAAGCGCGTGAACATCGTTCCGTTTCCGCTCGAGCATCCGGAAAAATGGTACGACTACATACCGAAAGACGCTGTTCATTTTCGCATCGGCGTGAGCGATTGGGACGAGAGAAAAATCAAAGCCTTCCAAGATGCCGGGTTGCAAATTGAGACTTTGCCGATTTACGAGAAGGATGTAACTGCTGAGGAAATTCGAAAATTGATGGCTGAAAATAAAAAATGGAAAGAGCTTGTGCCGAATGGAAGTGCGCACGTGATAGAGGAGATTGATGGTGTGAATAGAATTAAAATGCTGATTATGAGCAAAAGATGGTAAAAGGAAAGTGGAATAAATAGTTTTAGTCCATGATAATTTTATGACTAGAACGGATGAGTTAGCGCTCGAATTATACAAAGGACTTATTTCTAATCCGAATTTTAAAATAACGAGCGGTATGCAGGGATCTGCTAGGGCTGCAAGAAAGTTCGCCAAATATTTGAGAGATGAGGGAAGGGGTATAACAGAAGTCAAAAATACGTTGCTTGAAAGGTGCGGTTACACTGAAATCGGTGCAAAAGTTGTTGCATATGACACATTCTTTGGCTCAGGAGAGAAAAAAGCTCAATAAATCTTCCTTCTCGCAAGCCTGATGTCTTCAGAAATTATCGTTTTTCTTCCTGCATGTTTTGCCAGCGCGGAGGCCTCTTTAGCCACGATGAAGAGTTTGTCCTCGATGACTTTGGAAAATTCTTCGAGAGCTTCGTGCGACACGCGCTTGGCTCCTGCCTTTTTCAAAATTCTCTCGAAAGGAACGAGTGGCAAACTCATGAAATAAAATTCTTATTTCTTTGATTTATATTCATCCATGACTTTCTGATAAACTTCCAAATGTTTGCGGATGGAGTTTTCCCAAGTCAGTTTTTTCGTCTCTTCAGCTGCGCGGCGACCAAACTTTTCAGCAATTTCTTTGTCGTTCAAAATTTTCACAATCGCATCAGCAAGAGCCTCAGGGGTTTCGCTCGAGAGCAGACCTGTGTCCTCGTGAACAATCCTCTCGTTGTGGGCGCCAAGCGCTGTCGCGACTGACGGGCGACCGCATGCGAGCGCCTCGCCGATCATGAAGCAGAAACCTTCTGCCAGCGCCGGACAGACGACAACGTCGAGCATGTTGAAGAAATGCGGAACTTCCTCGCGTGGGCGTGTGCCTAGATAGATTGTTTTGTCTTCTATACCCAGTTCTTTTAGTTTTGGCCCGAGTTCTTCAAAACCGCTTCCTCCCAAGACAAGCCGCGCGTCTGGCATCTTTTCCATGACAATTTTTGCCGCCTTGAGCAGGCCGACGATGTTTTTCGAGTGGCCGACTTTCTTTATGTTCAAACGGCCTGTGAAGCCGAACAGCTTGTGATTTTCCAGCGCGTGTTTCCTGCGGAGTTCTTCTCCCTTATTTCTCGACTCGGAGTTGAAAATCGCGAAATCTATTCCGTGAGGAATGACAAAAATTTTGTCTGCCGGGGCGCCTGCATCGATGAGAGTCTGTTTGCTGTATTCAGACGGGCATGCGAACGCGTCGTAAGGCATGCGAACGATTAGTTTTTCGACGTACGGGTAGAGTGTGCGCTCGACGATATTCTGGCCGAGATGCTTCCATTTGTGGCCGAAGAACTCGTGGCAGAAAAGGACTGACGGCTTGCGTGCGAGTTTTGCAATCAGCCAGCCCGTGATGCCGGCGACGAACGTGTTGAACTGGAGCACGTCCATGTTTTTCGCCATGTTGACCGCGACTGGGATTGATGTGAAGGCGTATGTGAGGCGGCCTGGGAATTTGTACTGCTTCTGGAAAAGTATTCGCGTGCGGTGGATTTTTATCCCGCTGTAGTCCTCGTCTTGAGCAGTGTCCGGTATGCGTGCGGTCAGCCAGTGGACTTCGTGTCCTTCCTTAACCATTCCTGACGCCACGTTGATGACGTAAGACTCGCCGCCGCCTTTCTACTTTTTTATACGTAGGGTGGGGCCAAGTCACTACTGATCATTATTTTCATTGAACCACTAGGGTAAGAATTACAAATTGACTTTAAATATCTTAACTTCGCCGTTGTTGAAGACGAGCTGGAAGTTTTTCAGACCTTCGCCGTCGAAGAAGAAGAGTTTTGTGAACACCGAGTTTTTGACGTCTGGCTCCATGAAGATTGCCGAACCGAAGCTGGGCTCGACCCACACCGTTCCCTGCACTGTGTCTGACGTGTTGAAAGTCTGCGTCACCGGCTTGTTGTCCTTGTAGTAGATGATTTCATTGGCAATCACTTTGTTGTTCAAAATTGGGACATAACTCTCATTTCTTATCGCAACAACAATGGCCCCGCCGCCGTAATAGTAAGCTGCGATGTTGCCCTGCTGGTCGACTCCATAGTTCGACAGTGGAAGCTGGACATAACTCCTGCCCGTTCCTGTGCCGAAAAAGCTCAGCCAGTAGTACTTGCCGATGAGGTCTGCGCTGGCAATGAGATACATTTCAGGAACTTTGTCGCACGCCTCGTCAGGAACAACGCTTCCAAAAGTAGTTTTTACTAGCTGGCAATCCTGCGGCGTGAGCTGCTCGTATTTCTTCAGAATCTGTAGCGACTCATCCTCGTTGCTTGTCGCGAATATGCGGCCCATGTCTTGTATTCGGACGTTGTGGTTGTAAGGAATGCAGCTTTCCGGAGTGCAGTGCGCCCCATCGGCGTGCACGCGGCGACCTGTAAAGCCTGTGATGATATGGCCAGGATCCCACCATGTCGCGATCAGCGCTTTCTTGTCAGTGCTGTCCTTTATCCAGTTCAATGCCTGCCTCCAGTTGTCGCCGATGTCAAGCCCGCTGGTTGTTTGAGAGAATTGCAGCGAGTCGGAAACATACCAAATCATTCCGAAAATTATCAGCCCGTAGACTGTGGCAACCAAAAACAAATTCTTCTTCTGTTTCAGAAATTCAACGAGCTCGCCAATAATCAAGCCGGCAGAAGTCGCAACTGCCAGGGAAAATAGCAATGAGAAACGCACGCCTCGAGTGATGAGCCAGAGTGAGAAAATCATCCAGATGATTACGAAATACTCCATCAGCGTGATTTTCTTCTTGTACCAGAACTTGATGAAGAGGAATGGAAAAATCAGCAGTGCGAGAATTGCCGGAGCGAAGCCGACGCGGCTGAAAACTTGAAGAAGTCCCTCGCGCGAGAAAACGTTTATCGGCTGCAGCTCTGCGACTGAGATGTTGACGATGAGGGCTTGGCCGCTGAGGAAATTGAAGCCGTTGAGAAGTTGCTGTATTGGGTTGATCGTATTGAAAGGCCAACCTTCAGTGAGGAATGAAGCGGCAGTTCCTATAACGCCTGTCAAAATAATTGCGACGATGATCGGCATGGCATCCTTTATTTTTTTTCCTACTGCGACAGGCTGCCTAGATATCAATGACTCAACGATTTGGAAGAAGAGGTAAATCGGAATGAAGCCGAGGAAGATGTAATAGATGTACCAGCTGCTGTTCCAGTTGAAAGCGAAGAGCCAGTAGCTGACGACGGCGATGAGTATTGCGGCAATTCCCTTCTTCGTCTTCGGGTCCTGCTTTATCGCGTAAAGAGTTGTGAGAATCGTGAGGAATGTGTAGAAGACGTCGACCGCGTCAGAGTCCGGATAGCCTGCCATCGAGACTGCGAGAAAAGTTATCGATATAGTTGAAATGAAAGCTGTGACGAGCCCTCCCCACTTGTTTGTGACCATTCTTCCGACGAGATATGCAGGGACTGCACAAACAGCGGAGAAAATTGCTATCCAGTAAATTGAGAATTGCGTGAGAGTCAGCGCCGGCATGACGCTTTGCGTGAGCTTGTAGAAAATTGCAATAGTGTAAGGCCAGCCGAGCTGATAATCGACCGCGCGGCCTGGAGGGAAATAACTGAGAATGTCCCACTTGGGAGGCAGAAAGCCGTTGCTGAGAATCTCCTGCGCGTGCCTGAAGAACCACCACGGGTCGTAATCAAGCAGTTCCGAGACGTTTGCCGTCGTAAGCCGGAGAAAAATCGCCAGTCCGATTATTCCGAGCAGAAGCGGAATTTCAATTCTTTTAAAGATGGGTTTCAAAAAGCTTTGCATGTTTAACACATAAAATTTAACGTTTATATTTTAATAGTAGTTGATATGAAGGCAGATAAACTTTTAATAATTTCTTTGGTCGCTATCGTCGTCGTGAAGTTTGTCGCGGCATTTCCTCTTGACAACACTCTCATCCCTGGCGGCACGGACGTGGCCCACTTCCTGTCGAACACTTGGTTCGTCGTCACGCAAGGGCTCATGAAGTGGAACAACTTCTGGTATGCGGGCTATCCTTTCTTTCGATATTACCCGCCGGTCGCTTTCCTCATTACAGGCGCGCTGGCAAAAGTTGCCGGCGTTCTTCTTGCATACAAATTCATGAATGATTTGTTCCTAGTGCTGTCGCCGCTGGCGTTTTACGCCTTCATGAGGGAATTCAAACTTACGAAAGAAAAAGAACTGGTTGCGCTACTGACATTTTCCTTTATCCCGATTTTTGCATACTTTCTTGCCGACGGAAGATTTCCGACTCTGATAAATGTTTTCTTCTCGATTCTTTACTGGAAATTTCTGAAGAGAAGCCTTGATACCGGAAAATTTTTCAACCTGGCAATAGCGTCGATGCTGCTCACCCTGTCGCTCCTCACTCACCACACCACAACTTTCCTCTTCGTCATGATTTCCTCTGCATGGGCGCTGATATACAAAACCAATTTCGGAACTATAAAGAAACTTGCCTCGGTCGGAGTATTGACGCTCGCTCTCACGGCATGGTGGTCCGCTCCGTTCTTCCTTGAAACCCTGACGACTGACGAAAGCGGCCTGTTCCTGCGCGCTGTCGGAGACGTGTATCTTGGCGACATAACTTACCGCATCAGCACATCCGTTCTGCAGTCCCCATTTTATGCGAGCAGCCTAGAACCGATTCTCCTCATTGTTCTCGCCGCCTTCATGGCAGTCATTTCGCTGCTCGCGCTGACGCGTTACAAGGACAAAACGACCCGCGACTTCATCCTTCTCGCGTTATTCATACTGTTCATGTTCTTCTTCGTCCGCTACAAGCGTTCGGTGATTTTCATGGCTGTTCCTTTCTCGTTCATCGCGGCAGAAGGTCTGAGCCTGATTAATAAAAAATTCCGCCTCATAGTTTCGGCATTTTTTGTCCTGCTGCTGGTCGCGACCTATCTTCTAATTCGACCACAAGTTTTCGATTTTCCAGAATATCCGAACATTCCTAATGACGGAAGGGTTATTTTCTTCCCTCTTGGCTCAGCATATACCAACAGCCCGAACGAGATGAAAAACTTTTACTCTGTGATTTTGTCGCCGATGAATGACCAGGAAAACATCAGGGGGTGGCATGACGAATCGCAGCTCATTGGAAAGGCGGCAGGAGAGAAGTCGAATTACATCGACACTGTCAGCCATCCTCTCGGCACAAACAAGGACGATTACTACACGCTTCTGAAGGCTGGCTACATCAACTATGTGGTCGTCAATAAAAATTCGGAAGAGTTTGTGAACTATTTCAAGAATCCGAGGTTCAAGCAGATTCTGAACGATAGCATGTTCGTCGCGTACGAGATTGTTCCTAAATCCACATACGTCGAGTTCAACGGAAATTCCGTAGAGAGCAAGGTTGCAAAATCCGGGGACACGATAGAAATAGACAGTAGCTGCCAGAAAGGAGTCGCCGTAATTAAGGAAAGTTATCATCCTTCGTGGAAACTTGCGGTCAACAACTATCATCCGGAAATTTCCTACGATGAGAACGGCCTGATAAAATTCAACAGCGACTTTGTCGGAAGCTGCAAAATAACAATGAAGTTCGAGGATCCGGAATACTTTTCGGTCTTTTATCTGATTTCCATCGCAACACTTCTACTCTTGCTATTTAATATTCTTATCCTTAAAAAAATCTAATACATATAAAATTAAAATTGAGTAAACAAGCTAAGTTGAGAATATGGTCGAAACAGAAATTGTCATTGACATGAAAAAACTAAAGTTTTTCGTCCTGCTTATCTTTCTCGGAGTTGCCGCTTTTCTTGAGATGAGCGTGACTTTCAACTCGCCCATTGCGTTCGGTGATGAAGCACTTCACACGCATCTTGCCCGTTGGATTGCCGCCCACCAGGACTATCCGGTGTACATGCCCCAAGTCGGCACGAATATTTTCAAGAGCGGGTTCTTCCGTTCGCCTGAATGGAACATTCTTCAAGGAAGCTTTTACTTTTTGCTAGGCTTCAGCGAAACGATTGTAAAGTTTCTAGTCCCGTTCATCGCAGTTCTTACCAGCTTGGCGATTTACGTTCTTGTTAGTCGTCTATACTCACAGAACACCGCCATTGCCACGTCAGTGATGACAATGTCCGTCCCGTCTTTCATAACTTATTCCGTACTTCTCTATCCAGAAGCTCTTCTTGTCCTTTTCATCTCGCTCACCTTTCTCGTCACATCCCTCGCCTTCAAGCGTCAAAGAAGAAAATATATTTTCCTTGCAGGGATTTTCGCAGCGTTGTCCGTACTTACAGACGCTTCTGGCTTCATCACGATTCCTTTCTTCGGGCTCGCGTTTCTCTACCAGATGTTTCAGAAGAGAAACATAATCGGTGTGATAAAATTCTGGCTGCCTGCGATAATTATCTTTGCTGTCATACTTTCGCCGTACTTCTTCAGAAACATCGTCTACTACAAAACTCCGACATGCCAGTTTCCCAACATCTTCAGCACGAGCAACTGCATGCTCCAGCCCGACTACAAACCTCAGTTCACATTCGAAGGCGTGCTGAGCGGGAGAACTGCGGAGTATGAATTTTTCAGGTTCGGAATTATTAGTTACTTCAATTTTGCATATGGCTACCTGTTCCTTGTTCCACTGTTCGCAATAGCTGGACTTGTCCTGTCAGCATACAAAAGAGAGACGAATGACATTCTGCTGTTCGTCGCACTCCTCGTATTTTTGCTGATATTCTACCAGTCAGTCAGCGGAAGGGTGGAGGACCTGATGAGAAATTTGGTTTCTTCCACGCCAATAGTCGCGCTGTTCGCAGGATTGTACGCAAATGAAATTGCCGAGTTTCTGAAAAGATATCACAGAGAAGCTGTCTGGATCATGATATTTTTCGTCGTGATACTTTCGTTCTTCAACCTCCGCAACCGGCTTGAAACGCTCGCCGGGGTCAAGCAGTTCTCTCCGGCATTTCTAGAAGCATGCAATTGGGCAAAGCAGAACTTGCCACAAGACGCGGTTTTGCTTTCGTTCAACACCGCTCCGACTGTTTACAATTGCGAACGGCAGGCGCAGTGGGATCTGGCTGACGGCTCGGATATTTTGCTCAGCCAGAATGTCGAACTGATGAAAGTCCGCCTCAACGCAAACGGCTTCACCCACATCTTTGTCCAGAAGTTTAGCATCACTCAGCAGAAAATCAGTGGAGGTTATTGGACTGGTTTCATCGACGCATTGATGGTCAGTCCCGAAACTTTCAAGCCTATCTTTGAAAACGGCCCTGATTATATTACCTGCGGCCAGCAAGGAGGCTGCGACGGAACAGCTATTTATGAAATAATTTACTGATGGTTAATTATGGCAGCCACTACAGTCGCAACGACAATCATATCAGACTTCACTCTGTTTGCATCGATCGCTACAGCGCTTATCGTAACTGTATTCATAACTCCATGGTTCATTCGTTTCTTCAAAGCAATACGCCTCGTGGGGCTTGATCTGCACAAAAAGAAATCGCCCGTCCTGCCGACGAGCATCGGGATTCCAGTTACAGTCGGGATACTCGGTGGTTTGTTCCTCTACATAGCATTCAAAACATTTGTCGTCAACAGCCTTGTTACAGAAAATCTCACAGACATGCTTGCACTAATTTCAAGCGTCATGATAATTGCGTTTGTAGGAATCTTTGACGACCTCAACGTCAGCAGAAGGAAGGTTCTTAACATAAAAAATGGTGAGAGGGACACTCGCGTGGGACTTCCTCAATGGCTCAAGCCGCTCCTCACTCTCCCAGCAGCAATCCCTCTAATGGCAGTCAATGCAGGAGTCTCGACTCTGACGATCCCTTTCCTCGGAAGTTTCAATTTCGGAATTTTGTATCCTCTTCTTCTTGTGCCGATCGGCGTAATCGGCGCTGCCAACATGGTCAACATGATCGGCGGTTTCAACGGCATGGAAATCGGAATGGGTCTTGTCTACACTCTCTCGCTCGGCCTGTTCGCCTTGCAAATCAACAATTTCGCAGCAGTGATTTTCCTCATAACATTCGCGGCACTGCTCGGCGCGTGGAAGTTCAACATCTACCCGGCAAAAATGCTCCCGGGCGATAGTTTGACGTATCTTTTGGGAGCAATCGTCGCGGCAGGAGTGATAACTGGCAACATGGAAAAGGTCGGAATAATTGTAATGGTGCCGTTCATCATCGAAGGAATTCTGAAGGCACGCTCTGGATTCAAGGCGACCTCTCTCGGAAAGTTGCGGCCTGACGGCAAGCTCGACCCGCCGTACGGAAGAAAAATATACTCGCTCACGCACGTCGTGATGAACCTCGGGAAGTTCACAGAAAGGCAGGTCGTCCTCATAATGATTTTAATTCAAGCAGCGTTTGCTGTAATTCCATTTCTCAATATTATCTGAATTTCATAATCAGCTGTTCTGCAGTGTTGAGAAGTCTTCCCATCTTTCCAGGCAAGCGTTCCTTCAAAAATCTCATAACCTTCAGGTCGTCATCATTATAGAACTTCAGCGGCAACAGAACGAACGGGTAAACGATGAAACTGACCGCGAGCATTGCGCTTTGGATTATGAAATTCGTGGATATCGACAGAAGGAAAGATGCCAAAAGAATGAATGCGACGGTTGCGATTACAATTTTTGCGATATTCAATATCGGCAGACGTATGTGAACGAGTTTTCTTAGCTGGTAGAAGCTGGCAGAAAACAGGAAAAACATTGCGATTGTATAAGCAACTGCCAATCCCATAGCGGAGAACATGTAGGTCATAATCAAAGCTAGGGCGAGAAAGATTGCAGCTGTTCCAACAATTATCATTGTGTTTTCACGCACTTTCTTCAGCGCATACAAGCTAGAGAGGAAGAACGATCCGATTCCGTTAAAGATCGCTGCAATTGATAGTATGCTAAACAATGATTTTGCATCTAGGAACTCGGCTCGCGAGAACAAGATGATAATCTTTGTAGGGAAAAATATGAAAACTGCCGCGATAGGTATTGCGACAAGTAGGGCGTAACGAAGGACGACGGAGAGGAAATATTTCTGCTGCTTCTCGAACGTCGAGCTGACAGAAAGCTGCGAAAGGATTGGAAACAGCGCGGATGTCATGTTGACAGGTATGACAGCGATGACTGTTGTGATGATTGCCGCGACTGAGAAAACTCCAGTCGTTGCCGGGTCTTGAATTGCCGTGAGGATCACGTACTGGGCATTCGTGAAAATCATCCAGCCAATTGAACCTACGAACGATAGCAACACGTACTTCGAGACGATTTCTCTATAATTCAGTCCATCTGTTTTTCCAGTAAGCCAGCGCGGACGGAATCGGAGGAAAAATATCGCGAAAAAAGTTATGGCGAAGGTGATGAGAGGAATAAAGTTGTTCAGGTAGAGAAATAGGAGAGCTGCCGTTCCTACTGATTTGATTATATGACCAAGGAAGTCCGTTGTCGCAACTTGTTTCATTCGTTGCATTCCTTGCAATATGGATCCGCCGAAATTCGAAAGAGCAACAGCAAAAGTGATAACGCCGATCATAATTACATGAAGTTGGGGAATCTTCAGTATGGAGGAAATTTGCTGCGAAAATAAAACGGTAGTGATAATAATTAGAATGTTCGTAACAATAAGAATCCTGAAAGAAAACTTAATCAGCGCGTTGGCAAGGTTTTGCTTTCTTCTTTGCATATATTCTGGGATGAGTTTCGTTATGACGGGACCGAAACCCAGTGAGCTGAGAGATGCGAGTATCAGTCCGGCATTGACAACTGTTGCGATGGTTCCATAGTCGGCCTTCGATAAAAGTTTTCCTATGACGAGCCAAAATAGAAATGAAAATATTGATACGAATATCCAATCTGTGAGAAGAAACGTTGTGTTTGAAATAAGTTTTTTACCTAGTCCCAAGATTAACCCTTTTCCTTAGCAATCTGCTCAATATAATCTCTTACAATTGCGACTATTTTTTTCTCCCTTCTTTCCTTTCTTTTTCTCATTGTAAGTATTTTTGCCTTCTTGATGGCATTTCCCAAATCGCCGATATCGTAAACTCCTACCACTCGCTTTTCCCTTTCAAGCTGGCGCACAAGCTGGAGCTGATGATCGTCGACGTGCTCACCGAGCTTTTTCATCCTCGGAACGACAACTATCGGCTTGCCGAAGTGCGCAGCCAGGAGCAAGTTGCCGGCACCGCCGTGAGACACGACCACATCGGCAGTCTTATTCAACCGCAGAATTCTCTGCCATGAGGTAAAAGCAAAATAATCATAATTCTTTGGTTTGTAGGTTGAATTGCCAATCTGGGCAACGATTTTGTCCTTAATTATTTTTCTTTCGACAAGACGGTCTAGCTCCTTCAAAAGCCTGTCGAACTGTTGGTTGTGCGTGCCAACTGTTGCAAAAATCATATAAGCGGTCCTCCGTAAATTGCCCTCTTGTAATGGCCAAGCAACTTTTTCCATTGCACGACAAACAAATCTGCAAGGGGATATACAAATCGGCCAGAGAGCGATGGCTTGCTGACTGCAGCCAGCGTTTCAACAAAAATTAATTTAGCTCCGATGATTTTGGCCGCATAGCAAAGAGGGACTGCCGCGGCTGCTCCTGTAGACAAGACAACATCTGGCTTTTCTCTGCGCAGAATTTTCTGTGCTTGGTTGAAATTCTTCAGCAGTTTCTGAGGATTCCTCTTCGGGTCGATGACATAATAAACTTTTTTTCCTTTTAGCACGTCTTTGACTTGTTCACGCGCAAAAGTTACGAAGAAAACCTTGTGACTTCTGAAAGCAGGAAGAAACTCCAAGGCCTCCATCAGGTGACCTCCCGCGCTGCATGCAATGCAAACCTTTAACTGCCTTTTCCTAGCTTTCATAGTTATCTGTTAAATAATAATTTAGAAAGTAATATAAAGTGGTGACAAAAATCAGGCTGCTTTACATAACTCGGGGTTTCCATCCATACAAAGGTGGGGCTGAAAATTACATTTCTGAAATTCACAAAAGGCTCAGCAAGAAGCATCATATCAGCCTCATAACTTACTACCACAAGGACAGGAAAAAGGACGAAAGGATTTATGAGGTTCGCCAGCTGAAGAATGCTGGCAAGTTCTCAGAATTTTTAAATTTCTTTTTCAGCACCTTGAAAAATTCCCTGTTTCTAGACTTCGACATCATCCATGCAGTCACATATCCAAGCGGTCTGGCAGCAATACTTCCCAAACTCGTAAGTGGCAAGCCTTTGGTCGTCACAATATTTGACATAGGAGTTGCCGAAAGTGGCGTTGGCATCTCTCCGATAGTGAAAAATGTAAAAAGTTTCTTACAAAATATTGTTTGCAACGTGGCTGACGCCATAATTGTCCCGAATAAAAAAGTTCAGCATGACATAGAAAAATATTTCGGAGTTGAAAGGAAGTTTTTCATCTCGCCACTCGGCATAGAGCCTTCTTTGTTCAAAGGAGCAAGAACTAAAAGCAGCTGCGGCAAAGAACCGCTGATTTTGTTCCTAGGCATGTATTCGCCAAAGAAAGGGATAGATTATCTTATGCATGCTGTGAGAGAGTTGCATGGCAGTGGAGTGAACGCAAAACTCGTTGTGGTCGGGCCTCCACTCGATCGGAATTACAATAAGAAAATAAGGGAACTCGCCGCCGAGCTAGGGATTGAAAAGGATGTGAGATTCGCGGGGTTTGTGGAAGAAAGGGTAAAAATAGAGTGGATTGATAAGGCGGACGTCTGCGTATTCCCGTCGATATATGGCGAGGGATTCGGCCTGCCAATTGTTGAATGCATGGCAAGAGGGCGGCCAGTAATTGCCACAGATATTTTCGAAAGGCTCGGAACAGTCAGAAAAGATACGGCGATAGTGGTGCCGACAAAGGACTCAGAAGCGATTTCAAACTCCCTGATGAATCTTATAAAAAATGAAAGTTTATACAGAAGGTTGGGCGAGAATGGAATGAAATTTGCCAAAAAATTTGACTTGGACAGTTGCGCCGAAATTACGGAGAAAGTTTACGAGAAAGTTTTGAAAAAGTAGAGTGATGATATGAAAACAAAACTGTTTCATGTTTGCCCGAACTTTTACCCTATCAAAGGGGGGATAGAGAGTTTTGTGCTAGAAAGCTCGAAGGAGCTTGCAAAGATTGGGTATGACGTGACTGTTGTTACAGGAAACAAAACACAAACTGGAAAAAAATTAGCGCCAAAAGAAACTGTTGACGGAATTAAAATCAGAAGATTTCCGTTCAAGAAATTTTCCAGATACAACACGTCGGTTGCCGCCTTGAAGTTCCTGCTAAGCTCTGACTTCGACATCTTGCACGTGCACGGCATAGGGTTCTTCACAGATTCTATACCAGTAATCAAAATTGCAACCGGCCAGCCGATAGTTCTCAGCACTCATGGCGGCATATTCCACACAAAATCATTCCGCATTTTCAAAAAATTCTACTTCAATACATTCACACGACTATCCATGACTTTTGTTGACAAAATCTTGGCAAGCAGCAAACAGGACAGCGAATTCATGAAAAAGATTGCAGACAGGAAGAAAATCACAACAATAGGAAATGGGATATATTGGGGTCGCTTCGGCAACACCAAAAATCGCGGCAACGGTCGGACGTTAGTTTACTTGGGAAGGCTGTCAAGAACAAAAAGGATTGACAGAGCACTGAAAGTTTTGGCAAGAGTCAAAGAAAAGATTCCTGACGTGAAGCTTTTGATAATCGGAGAGGATTGGGGGGAGAAAAGAAATTTGATGGGGGCTGCAGGCAAGCTTGGCTTGAATAAAAATGTTAAGTTTGTCGGATATGCCTCCGAAAAGCAGCTGCTGAATTACTTATCCAAATCGGATGTCTTCCTCCTTCCTTCGGAATACGAGGGTTTTGGCATAAGCGTGATTGTTGCAATGGCAAGCGGACTTCCGGTGGTGGCGAGTCGGATACAAACGATGCAAGAGCTGATCGTCAATGGTCGAAATGGTTTCCTTGTAGATTATGACAATACAGAAAAGGCCGCGCAGGCGATTGGAAGGCTTCTTTCTAATAAGAAAATGCGTGTCAAGGTCGGAAGCAATGCGAGAAAATTTGCAAAGAAGTATGATTGGTCGAACATGGTTAAAATTCTTGACAAAACTTACAAGCAGCTTTTATGATGCTCTCTTCATGCTACAATTTTTGCAATTGCCATTCAATCATATCGCGAATCGTCTGTTCGAAGCTAATTTTCGGCGCCCATCCGAGTTCTTCTCTAGCGCGTGAACTGTCGCATACCAAAAGCGGCAGGTCTGTCGGCCTGAGTCTAGTCTTGTCTTGCTTAATCGGCAAGTCGTGCTTAAGTCCGAATTCGTCTTTTGCAATCTGAACAGCAAGATGGACGACGTCCTCTATGCTTCTTCCCTTCCCCGAGCCGAGGTTGTAAGGCTTTCCGGGTTCTCCTTTTTCAACAGCAAGTAAGTAGCCTGGGACGATGTCGCGCACGTCGCTGAAATCTCTCATAGATTCTAGATTGCCGAGGAGTAATTCCTTTCGTCCCTTCTTTATACCTTCAGCAACTTGTCGAGTTATTTCATTCGTAACGAATTCCTTTCCTCTCCTAGGTCCTGTGTGGTTGAAGGCTCGCGTGATAAAAACGTTCAGGTCGTAACAGGAAACATATGTCCGACATGCATCTTCTGCAATTCTTTTTGACGACCCGTAGGGAGAAGTCCCAACTGTTCGCAGCGGATTCGTTTCCTTGATTGGAATTTCTGGAATCGCTTTTCCGTTGTCGTCGAAATGCGGGAAGGGGTGAATTATCTTGTATCTTTCTAGCGATTTTCTGAAATGTTCATCGTTCGCTATAACCAGTCCGTATTCCTCGCTGCTCCCTGCGAAATGCATGCTGATTGACTTGTCAACAATTTTGATCGCCTCAAGCATGTTGATTGTTCCGACGACATTTGTCAGGTATGTGTCGTGAGGCGAGGCGAATGCGTGAGGAACGAACGACTGGGCTGCAAGGTGAAAAACAACATCTGCCTTCGACTCTCGCAACGCATTTACAAGCGAGCCGACGTCGTGAATATCGCCTCTAATCAGCTTGATTCTTTCCTCATTCAGCAAGTGCTCGATGTTATCATATTCCGGATTTGACTGGCGCCTGATCAAACCGAACACGTTCGCATTGAATGGAGGAGTTGTGAGGGTTTCTGCTAGCCAGGAACCGACAAAACCTGTTATTCCTGTTATCAAAACATTCTTTCCATTCCAAAAACTCGGACTAGGTTGACCCATAAGTATCACTTTTCTGACAGTTTTATATTTTTTTGACTGACTTTTAATCGACTATAGAATAAATAAGACGATAGACTTAAATACGCAATGGTTTACATTTATTTAACTTCTAAAAAAGCTTTAAATTTTTACGGGAAGAAGAGGATTTCAAATGATTGAGGCGAATGCGATAAATTCTTGCAGAGTTTGCGGTTCGAAAAATCTGGAATTGATCATTTCTCTCGGCGAGCAGTACGTATCTAACTTCGTCGACTCGCCCTCACAATCTGAATCAAGCCAGAAAATACCTCTCGACCTGCTCTTGTGCGATGCGAGGAACGGCGGATGCGGGCTTCTGCAGCTGAGACACACAACGCCACCCGAACTGATGTACATGCAGTATTGGTACAAGTCTGGAATAAACCAGACGATGCGCGAAGCGCTTGCCGACATAACTGGCAAGGCCGAAAAAATAATCAAACTCTCGCCCGGAGACGTTGTCGTCGACATAGGCGCGAATGACGGAACACTTTTGAGATCGTACAGAACAAATGAAATTACGACAGTTGGATTTGAGCCGGCAAGAAATCTCGTGCCCGAGGCCCAAGTTGGCACTTCGAAAATAGTCAACGATTTCTTCAACTACGATTCTTTCGCCAGGGAGTTCGGCAGTTCTAAGGCGAAAATAATAACTGCGATTGCAATGTTCTACGATTTGGACAATCCGAACAAATTTGTCGCAGACATCGTGAAATGCCTTGATAAGGACGGCGTTTTCATCATTCAGCAAAACTATCTGCTCGGGATGCTGCAACTGAATGCGTTTGATAACATTGTCCATGAGCATCTTGAATACTACTCTCTGCTTTCAATATCAAAATTGCTTGCGAGGCATAACTTGGAAGTTTTTGATGTTGAGACGAACGAACTGAACGGTGGGAGCTTCCGAACTTACATAAGGCACAAAGGATCGGTAGTGAAGGGATTCGATGGGGCAGATGAAAGGGTAAGAAAGATGCTTGAAGAAGAGAAAAGGATTGGACTTGAGGATATAAAAGTTTATCAGAATTTTGCGGCAAGAATCAATTCGATACGAGACCAGTTGACAGGTTTCATAAAGCAGGAAGTGCAAAAGGGAAAGAGAATTTACATTTACGGCGCGTCAACTCGAGGCAATATTTTCAAATTGACAACAGACTGATAATCGCGGCTGCAGAAAGAAATCCTGATAAATGGGGGAAGAAAACTATCGGGACGCTCATACCGATTATTTCCGAGGAGCAGGCAAGAAAAGAAAGGCCTGATTATTTCCTAGTCCTCCCGTGGCATTTCCTGCAGGAATTTCTGAAGCGCGAGAGGGAATACCTGATGTCGGGCGGAAAATTTATAGTTCCGCTGCCAGAATTTAAAGTTATTGGCAGCGAGGCTGTAGAATGACTGTAGGATTAATAACTAATTTTCCCGATTACGTCGGTCTCGGCAAGTACGCGCTAGAGCTGTTCAAGGAACTGAAGAAAAAGGCTGACGTAACTCTCGTGGCGTGCAACGACGACGGCAGAACGAAGGGAGAGGTGACTGTCGACGGAGTGAACTTCCCTGTGCTGAGGAAGACGCTCAACGCGTATATGATCTACCCGAAGAAAATTCCTGATTTTCAGCTTTACCACGCATCAAACCAATTTCTGGCGCGTGTTGCAGATTTCAAAAAGCCAACTGTCGTAACTGTGACAGACCTCTTCTTCGTAAAATCAAGCAGAAACGCGCCGTGGATTAGCAGACTTATAATGAAAAAGGTTTTCCAATCAATAAAGAATGCAGACCGCGTCATAGCAATCTCGGAGAACACAAAAAAGGATCTGACCGAGATGTTTGGAGTTGACGAGGAAAAGATACGCCTCGTGCATCTTGGTATAGATACGAAAAGATACAAGCGTCAAGACAAAAAGAAAGCGCGAAAGAAGCTGGGGCTGCCGCTGGATAAGAAAATTGTTTTCAATATCGGATCTGAGACTGACTTGAGGAAAAATGCGGCGAATGTTTTCAAATCGTTTTACGAGGCCCAGAAGGAATATCCGAATTTGTTTCTGGTAAAGCTCGGGAAGAGGGACGAAAGCATCACACAACTTGTCAAAAGTTTAGGAATAGAAAGGAAAGTCCTTAGGATGGAGAGGGCGGAAGAAAAGGACATGCCTCTGCTTTATTCGGCTGCGGACGTTTACCTGAACCTGGACATTGAAACAGGATTCGGGCTTCCGCCGTTTGAAAGCATGTCGTGTGGGACTCCTATAATTTGTTCGAGCACCGGGGAATTCTCTGAGTTGATTGGAAGGAGCGGCCTGGGAGCAGATCCGTTAAAGCCAAGCGAAATCAAAAACGAGTTGCTGCTTCTGCTGAACGATGAGAAGTTAAGGAAAAAACTTATAAGCAACGGGCTGAAAGCGAGCAAAGACTTCACATGGAAAAAAGCAGCGGAACAAACCTTAAAAGTTTACAGGGAAATAATTGATGTGTAAAATTATAAAATCCATATCTATAAATTCGTTGAGGGATTAAAATTTATCTTAATAACTCCTATAAAGAGTGGTCAAAAATAGAAACAAAATGAAATGCAAAATACAGATCAAAGTGAATTCAAATGAGAATTTTGGCAGTTAACAGCGGAGTTTCAGGGATGCACGACCCGGCAGCGGTTCTTGTCGAAGACGGAAAAGTTCTGATGGCAATCGAGGAAGAGCGCTTCGTCGGAATAAAGCACGCCCCGGAGATGCTTCCGCTGAACGCGGTCAAGTTTGTCCTCAAGACTCACGGGCTGAAAATTACCGATATCGACAAGTTCGTTTACCCAAACCTTCCTGACCTCATGAATTTGCTGCGCAGGGGTTCGCTGAAAAGGCCGTATACGTATCTAGGAAGTTTGAGAATTTATCGCGACATCAAAAATCGTGTCAAACATTTTTACAGATACCACTTCAGAATCGACCCTAACATAATTTACATGAAGCATCACGTCGGACATGCTGCCTCGGCTTTTTACCTCTCGGGTTTCAACAAGGCAAACATCATAACTATGGACGCAGCTGGAGAGAGAACTTGCGGCCTGCTGGCAGTTGGCAAGGACAGCGATATTGAAATCGAGAAGGAATTCTATGTTCCAAACTCTTGGGGTTATATTTATTCCGCGCTCACAGAATTTCTCGGCTACAAGGTCGGTGATGAGGGAACTGTCATGGCGCTTGCCTCCTTCGGCCAGCCAAAGTACGATTTCTTTAAAAACGGAATAGTTAGGCTGACAGACGATGGTTATTGGATAAATCCAAGATTCGGTTCCATTCAATACACGGACGCCATGTTGAAAATGTTCGGCGAGCCTCGTCTCAGTGGCGAACTAACCCAGCATCATAAAGATGTGGCTGCAAGTTTGCAGGACGCAATTGAGAAAACTCTTGTTCATTTGGCAAGAATAATGCATGAAAAAACTGGCTATAAAAATTTCTGCTTGGCCGGCGGTTCTGCTCTTAACTGCAAGATGAATGGCGTGCTGCTCCAGCAGGATTTCGTTGACGACATTTTCATCCAGCCGGCAGCAAGCGACCAGGGAGGCGCGCTAGGAGGAGCAGTGATGGTGGCTGTAAATAATGGATATAAGGTCGACAAGATGAGGCATGCCTATCTCGGCTCGGAAAACAGCAATGAAGAAATAGAAAAAACTTTGAAAGTGGCAAAGGTGAAGTATGAGGAAATCTCTGATCCTGCAGGAACTGCGGCGGAAATTCTTGCCCAAAACAAGATTCTGGGTTGGGTTCAGGGAAGAATGGAATTCGGGCCGCGCGCTCTTGGAAACAGGTCAATCCTAACATCGGCTCAAGACCCAAGCATGAAAAATATTTTGAACGACAACGTCAAGCACCGCGAGCCGTTCAGGCCTTTCTGCCCAAGTCTTGTGGCAGAAGCCGCACCGAAATATTTCAATGGAAAGCTTCGCGACTCGCCTTTCATGATACTTAGTTTTGACGTCAAGGAAGAGATGAGAAATAGAGTGCCTTCAATCGTCCACGTCGATGGCAGTGCCCGCCCGCAGTTCGTTGAAAAAGAAATCAATCCACTGTACTATAGTCTGATTCAGAAGTTCGGCGATATCACCGGAGATCCTGTCATTCTTAACACAAGCTTCAACGACAAAGGACAACCGATGATTAGAACTGCAGAGCAAGCTGTGAAAATGTATTACGGGACTGGGATGGATGCGCTTATCGTCGGCAACTTTATACTTCAAAAATAATTCTCTACATAGAATTAATTGGAACTTACAGAACACAGAGGAAAGTTGCATGAAACTCAGAAGCAAAGATTTTTTGTCCGTGACTGATATCAGCAAAGAAGAATTTTTGGAGATACTGAAGACAGCAAAGGAATTTAAGTCAGACAGCGAGTGTCCACAAACGCTGAAGGGAAAAAATATTGCGCTGATTTTTCAAAAGCCTTCCACAAGAACGAGAGTTTCATTCGAAGTCGGAGTGAACAAGCTCGGCGGAAAGTCGCTGGTTTTAGGTTGGAGCGAGCTGCAGCTTGGAAGAGGCGAAACTGTCGAAGATACAGCAAAGGTTTTGGAAAGATATGTCGATGCAATTGTGGCGAGAGTTTTTTCCCATCAGGATTTGGTGAAGATGTCGAAGGTGACTAATATTCCCATCGTCAACTCTCTTTCCGATCTAGAGCATCCCTGCCAGACGCTCGCTGACCTGCTCACTATTGACGAGAAAATCGGGTTTGAAAATGTTAGAAAGATGACGTATGTCGGTGACGGAAATAATAACGTTTGCCATTCGCTGATGCTTGGATGCAACACGCTGGGCCTGCCGCTAATGGTAGCCGCGCCAAGAGGATACGAACCTAAAAAAGAAATTGCAGATTTGCTAGATGGAAGTTTGATACAGATTGTCAATGATCCAGTAGCAGCGGTGAAAGATGCAGATGTCATTTATTCCGATGTTTGGGTGTCAATGGGATCTGAAAAGGAAATGGAGGAAAGGTTGGATGCATTCCGTTCGTTTCAGATAAACGGCAGCTTGGCATCTCACGCAAAACAAAATTATATTTTCATGCACTGCATGCCAGCTCATCGCGGTCAAGAAGTTACAAACGATGTCATAGACTCGAAAAATTCAGTAGTTTTTGATCAGGCAGAAAACAGGACGTGGACGCAAATGGCACTTTTACATCATATGTTCGTGAAGTGATTTTGTAAAATAAAAATAATGTGAGAAACAATGAAAATCGTCCACCTGACAAACTTTTTTCCTCTCAACACTGTGACACCTCCAAAATTTTCTGGCTCTGAACGCTACGTGTTCGATATGAGCAGGAGGCTGGTTCAGCGCGGTCATGAAATCCACATTATCTACACGCCAGTCGCTTATCGTGAGGAACACAAAAGTTTGAAATTCATTCCGCCTGAGGGGGCAACAATGAGTTATTTCCCTGAAAGGTTTTCCTTTCTCCAAGTCTACAATGCTGTCAAAGAGCATGACCCCGACATAATTCACTCGCATAATTTCAAAATGGGGGCAGTTGCTATGGTGGTTGGAATGCTGCTGAAAAAACCTGCCGTGT
>Ga0209541_10003474_pt1 | contig 28909 bp, 30 predicted proteins | sample RifCSPlowO2_01_FD_184027 | JGI IMG/M metagenome (GOLD analysis project Ga0209541, IMG submission 184027) | Groundwater microbial communities from Rifle, Colorado - Rifle CSP2_plank lowO2_0.1 (SPAdes) (version 2) | ecosystem: Environmental > Aquatic > Deep subsurface > Groundwater | place... | reverse complement strand
CCATTTCTAAATGCCATTATTGATTTGCAGGCTGAAATACCAAACCTTTCGTTTATTTTCTTATTTAATATCGATATAACTCATCCAGAAATTGCTAAAAATATAAAGACTAGTATTTTTGGCAATATTGCCTATTATCCTCTCTATGAAGGGAAGGATATAAAAGGTTTTGCAGAACATCTTGCCAAAAAATGGTCGATGAAGCTGACTGGGAGTCAGATTAACCAGATAGTTCATCAATGTGGTGGATATTTTTGGTTAGTAAAACAATCGGTTCGAAGTTTAAGGGACAATCCGGAGTTAAAAGTTGAAAACCTTATTAAACTTGAGGGTATAAAAGTTGCTTTAGAGCAATTTTACACATCTCTTTTAGATAGTGAACGAAATGTTTTACAAAGTCTTATTTTAGGTCGAAAATTTGAGGGTGATTTAGAGAAGCACAGTTTTGAGTATCTAAAAAGAATAGGGTTAATTAGAAGCGAAGAAGTGACAATTCCGCTTCTTGTATCGTATGTTAGTCAGTATATACCGAAGACGAACATTGAGATAAAAGACAACCTGATTTATTTTAATTTTGTTAATGTAGATAGTCATTTTTCCAAAAAGGAAAAAAGAATATTTAAAGCGTTCATCAACAATAAAGGGCAGTCAGTTACTCGTGATAAGATAGCTAAGGCAATTTGGCCTATAAACACAGAAGACTTCTATTCAGATTGGGCAGTCGATCGCCTAGTTGCCCGACTTCGTGCAAAAATTAAAAAACTTGGCATTCCAAAAGAGATCATTAAGACGATCAGAAACCAAGGCTACGTCTTGGAAGATTAATCTACTGTATAACATATGAACGAAAAGCTCGTATTAGGGGACACAGAAGTTACACAAGTAGAGTTTGAAGAAAAAACGAGGCCTCCTTATTTGTTGGATCAAATTTATCCAGATTTGGTAGAAAGATATCCAGATGTTATCGAAATAATTGAGCCATTGTTGGCACGCTACGCCCATTTTATAAGACCAAAAGGATACTCATTTGACGCTGTTCGAAGCGGTTTTCACCGGTTGATTTCTCCTAATTCTATTACTGATCAAGTTAAATTCGAATTTGTCTACGTAAATGGCGAGTGGGGTCTAAAAGACGATATTTGGAGTGAACTTGCGAGAGGGTCCGACGATTTTGATGGTTATGTGGGAAAAATAAGACAAGGAGAGGATGAGGTTACAAGATTTACGTCAGATGAATTAAATTCGTTGGGGCAAGATTTCCTCGAAGTAGCTGACGCATATCTTCCTTCAATTTTGTCAATGAGGAGCTACGAGGTTATTGAGCATCTACGTGAGCGTGACGAAGAAACCCAAATAGACGTAATACAATTTTTAACTTCGGGGGAAAATTCTAGTCAGGACTATGAATTTAAGGTTAAGTTTGGACGACATGAAAGAAAACCTGAAGTAACTGTTGGAAAAATACAGGTTGTTGATCCATTAACTGGAAGAGAAATATTTGTATTTGATCTAGGTTTTTATACGGACTATCTACAAAATAGACGCTTTGGACTTTTGGTTGACGAAGCATCTCAACTTGGAGCAACGCTCGTAGCTACTGAAGCCGATACTTTGGCCTTGGACCCTAAGTATACAATGGCTGAATTGAATGAGAAACTAGAACAACTTATGGGTCCAGACTCTTGGAGAACTACGGCATTTGATAGAGACATTCCAGCTGATGCCGAAAGGGTATTAAGAGCGATACGCGTAAAATTATTTAATCATAAGGAACCGATCCTTCCGGATAATATTTACGGAAGTCTTTTTGTTGAGGGAGGGCTAGGTTGGGATCGTATAAAAGGCGTACTTCAAAGAACGATTGAGTATTTAGATCAACCTTTGGTTGGAAATGCAGAAACGGTAGAAAAAGAAATAAGATGGAGGATTTCACTTCAAAAAAAGTTGACTAAAGAATTATTAGTGATGATGGAAACCGATCCCTATTTGGTTCTTTTAATTGCCGATAGGGTCCCTTTACTTCGTATTTTTCCAGCCTTTAGATATGTTAACCAGGATTTTTTCAGTGAGTTATTAAGGAGAGACGCCTTTTATTTCCAAGGGCATGAATTCTATCCTATTCCCGAAGTAAAAAGAACTCTGAAATCAATCTTAGAAAGTAGAATAAGGTGGTTGGAAGAAAGGAGAATGGTAGGAGGTTATTCAGGCTTAAAACTTTTTCATGATGCCTATAGCAATGAAACTAGGTCACGAGAAAATAGACATTTAACTTCAGATGAAGCTAGATTTCTCTACTCAAAGGAAAACGGAGGTCAATTTGGGTTATTTGGTTTTGAAGAGATGAAGGACAGACCTATAAGTGAAAACCACAATTCTGGAGCTTTATATGGGAACTTTTTTAATAGGAGGTTTAGAGCGTTTCTTAAAGCCAATGGTATATATTTACCAGAATATTCTTACAGGGATCCGCGTGAAATACGCCCGAAATTCATAACTTCATTTTCTGATGCGCTTAACTTTGCTGTACAAAGGCTAGGAGAAATTGTTAATTCGAGAACAAAAAATTTTCCTCTTGATTTTCTTTTTGACGACGGGGTTACCGTTATTCCTCCAAGATTTAGAGAAGAAGTCCAATTACAACTATATGCTGCTGGATTCATAAGACCTTTTGGTTCAGACCGTTATGAAGGAGCAAAGCTAGGAGAACTAGAGGACTTTCCAACTGTAGAGAGGCTCTGGCACAGAGATGATAGAGACGAGTGGACAATAATAAGGCACAAATATGAAAGTATTCTTTTACAGGTTATAGAAAATATGTTAAAAACTAACCCAACCGATAGGAGAAAAAAAGATCGTCAAGGCAGTCAAATTCCAACAGTTATAGCAAGAAGACTATCCCAACGATTTGTGGAATATTTTCTAAGACGATTTTATCCAAGCTCAGCGCTTTATAATTATCATACTCCACCTGATTATCTATGTCATGAATGGATGTCAGAGCAGCCCGAATTGGTAGGCAAAAAAGGCAAATAAATCAAGGAAATTTTTTGTATAATTTTAAATCCTTTATGAGAAAAATTAAAAATCATGAATTTTATATGAAGAAAGCTCTTAAAGTTGCAGAAAGAGCTGCTGTTAAAGGACATCATCCTTTTGCGGTGGTTGTTGTAAATGGGGATGGAAGAATCATTTGGAGAGATTACAATAAGGTTAATAAGACTATGGACCCTACAGCTCATGCTGAAATTAATGCCATAAGAAAACTATGCCGTAAGTATAAAACCTTATCTCTCCGAGGATTTACATTTTACAGCACTACTGAACCTTGTCCAGTTTGTTTTGCTGCCATAAACAACTCCCAAGTTTCCGTAGTCTATTTTGGCGCTCCAGCCCATCACACGCAGTTCATGCCAATTTCTGCGAAAGAACTAGCGAAACATGCAAGAAAATATCCAATCAAAGTAGAAGGTGGAATCCTTGAGAAAGAGTGTTTAGAGCAGAGAGAAAGATTGTGGAAAAGATAAGTATCGAACAGCAATAATCCCATAGCATTATAACTTTGCCTGTTCAATATTTTGGAGCGGTATTTGGCAGTTTAAGCTATAGCAAAGGATTTAAGACTATCGATATTTTCCTGAAGATTACTGCTTTTAGTTAAATAGCTGCCGACGACCAGAAAATCAGGTTTAAATTCTAAATTCATAATCTGGAGAAGTGACTTATCATTGATGCCTCCATCCAAAAAGATTGAATTTTTGTATCCGATCTTTCTTAGTTGCTGTATTTTTTGCAGAGTTTCCGGCAGGAAGGGCGATCCTTGAGATCCAGGACTAACCGACATGATTTGGATACAATTAATAGTTTTAAAGTTATAAAGTTTATAAAGTTTGTCAAGTGAGTCTTCGGGATTGAGGACAAGTCCGAAAGTGAACTGAGGGTAGGTAGTAGTTAGTAGTGAGTAGTTAGGGAAGAGAGAGAAGTGAATAAAGACGTTTTTGATACTTAGCAATTTCTTAGCTACTAAGTTACTTAGTTTCTTAGTTGCTCCTAAGTAATCATTTACCATTAAGTGGAGGTCGAATAATAAATAACTGATTGTTTCATTGTTAAATTGTTTCATTGCTGAGATAACATTGCCAATATCTAGAGTTTTGTTTTGTACAAAAATTCCATCAGCGATATCTATTTGGAAAGTTTTAAAAAATGGTGATAAACGTTCAATTTGGAAAAATAGCGAAGAAGAATCCTTTTCTAAAATAGATGGAATTACTTTCATAAAAACATTTTAACATGGGAATGGTACAATATATTTTAGTTTTGTTATTTATTTTCCGTGTAAATCCGTGTAGCGTCAAAAAAATATAAAAGTTGTTTTTAACTTTGGATAGCGCTAAAATCTGCGTAAATCCAAACGCCTAAAATAAGATATATTATAAAGTAATATGGATTTTCAGCGGACAAAGTCGATTTTTGAGAGTTTATATTCAGGCGTTGATGGTTATAGTGTTTCTTCCAAGGCTAGAAAGAATCTCTCTTTTGCCAGCAAAGCTCACACCTACGGAGAGGTGACGCCCGAGGGATTTTATCAAATTCTTCAAGACGCTAAGGCAAAAAATGGTGGCATTTTTTATGATCTTGGTTCTGGAACAGGCAAAGCTGTGATACTGGCTTCGCTTTTTGGGGACTTTTCAAAATTAGTAGGAATAGAAGAGATTGAGGATCTGCATCGAGCCTCTGTTGATATTTTCAGAAGATATGAGACAGAGGTTAAGCCGATTCTTCCTTCGGAAAAGCAAAAACAGGTTATTGAACTGGTTAACTCAGACTTCCTTGAATTTGATATCTCCGAAGCCGACTTGATTTTTGCTCACTCGACGTGTTTTTATGACGAGCTAATGATCGCTCTTGAGAAAAAATGTGCGTTGTTAAGGAAAGGGACCAAGCTAATTTTAGTGACAAAAAATTTTAATTCGCCACTGTTTGAACCCTTGAAAAGCAGTGAATATCCAATGAGTTGGGGTAAGGCAACTGTTAATTTTTACGAAAAACTTTGATGGCTGAAAAAGAAAAAAAAGAAAAATGGTGGGAGAAAATACCAGTGTTAAGCCACATGGTTAATGCTATTTTATGGATGTTTGGAAAAAAATAGGCTATGATTAAGGCTGATATTCTGAAACTTCTTTCTGATTTTATTTCTATTCAATCCGTTTCTACCGATTCAAACCGCCACGGAGAAATTTTAAAGACGGTCGATTTTTTAAAAAATAAACTAAAAACGATGGGTTTTGAGGTAAAGGTTATAGGTAAAGATGATCCTTCTCCTTTGATAATTGGCATATACCATCTCGGATCCAGGCGGGATCAAGCTGGTAAGAGGCAAACAATTGGGATTTATGGACACTATGATGTTCAACCGGAAGATCCTGTCAAAGAATGGAAGTCTCCACCTTTTAGACTGACGACTAAAGACGGAAGAATCTATGGCCGTGGGGTGGCAGACAATAAAGGTCATGTCATCCAAAATCTTGTTTCGATTAAGCGTTTAATCGAGACAAACAAGTTGACAAACAATATCGTATTTATATTAGAAGGAGAAGAAGAGATAGGAAGCACAAATTTCGAAAAGTACAGCTTAGAGGCAAAAGACATTTTATCAAAGGCTAATGTATTTTATCTCACCGACACAGGCATGTTTAGAAAAAATATTCCCCAAATTTTTTATGGTCTGCGTGGATTGGTCTATTTTGAGTTAACGATAGAAACAGGCACAAAAGATCTTCACTCTGGTCTTTGGGGAAACCGCGTGCTAAATCCGCCTCTTGTGGCAAGCCAACTCTTTGCCAAAATGAAAGACGATAAGACAGGAAGAGTTCTTATCCCAGGATTTTATGATGACGTCAGAACTAGTTCGAAAAGAGAAAGGGGACTTCTCAGGGCTATTGCGCGAACCGATCGAGGACAGATAAAAGAAGCTGGAGTCTATAAAATGCTCTCATTGGATAAAAAACAACCCTATCTTTCGGCGAAGATCTATCCCTCGCTTGACATCAATGGTTTTATCTCTGGCTACACTGGAGAGGGGTTAAAAACGGTGATACCGAGCAAAGCGACAGTTAAGTTCTCTTGTCGCTTGGTTGAGAGTCAAACTCCGGACAAAATAGAGAAGTTGATGAATGAGTTTATCGCGAAAAATCTGCCAGAGGGAGTGAAATACGATCTTAAGGTTCTTTCTAAGGACCACCCGTTTTATACGGATATTGATAATCCTTATGTTAAAAAAACTGCAGAGATTTTGGCTAATTTTTTTGGCAACGAGACTCGTTTTAACCGATCGGGCGGATCAATAGCAGCAGCAGAAGTATTGCAAAAACTTTTCCAAAAACCGGTCATACTCACAGGTTTTACTCTGCCTGATGACAGTATTCATTCAGCCAATGAAAATTTTAATGAAGAGATGTTTTTTAAAGGTATTGAGGTGTTAGAAATAATCTATTCACAAGTGGTGTAAGTAAATATGGAATGGAAAAAATTGGAGATAGGAGTTTTTTTGGTAAATGTTTTGGCAATCATATACAACCGGAAAACGAAAAAAATTCTTATTGGAAGAAGACAAAATGATCCCTATCTAAAAAAATTAACTTGGTGTTTTCCAGGTGGTATGCCTGGATATGGTGAAGATCTCGAGTTTTACCTTAAAGAACAGATCAAGCTTAAGACAGGACTTGATGTTATTGTCCAAAAGATTATTTTTGCCAAGACCTACCCAGAAAAGCGTGAGTTTTTATCAATTTACTATTACTGCGAACCTATAGGTGGTAAAGAAAAGCCAGGAGAACTATTTGTTGAGTTAGAATGGGTGAAACCAAGGGAAGTAATAGACTATTTTAAAATTTCTACCTCCATTCATCCAAAGTTGGTCAAGTATCTTAAATCGCTTGCCTAGCAACTTTTTGTCGATTATAGTCTACAGACATTTGTTTTGCTTCTTGATAAGATGAAGAAAATGGACAAGAATCTACCTTATTATCTAGGTTTTTCACACTTTTTGGGTATAGGTCCTACACGCTTTGCGGCATTAATTAGCTATTTTGGTAACGTAAAAAAGGCCTACGAGGCAAAAGAAAAAGATCTTAAAGAGGTCATCGGTGCAAAATGGGCAGAAAAATTTGCTGAATTTCGAGCCGGTTTTGATCCGATAAAAAAGCTGGATGAGTTAAGGCAGAAAGAAATCTTAACCATTGCTTGTGATGAAAAAAATTATCCTAGTAAGTTGCTTAATATTCCCGATCCACCGATCTGTCTCTATGTTAAGGGAAACCTAAATACAATCGATTTCGAAAATGGATACTTAATTGCAGTGGTTGGTACAAGAAAACCAACCCCCTACGGTATTCAGATAGCAAGAAAATTTTCATCAGAGCTAGCACAGTCTGGATTTATCATCGTCTCTGGCATGGCAATAGGTATTGATACGACAGCCCATTGGGCGGCAATCGACAACGGCGGTAAGACGGTGATTGTTTTGGGTTGTGGCGTAGATATAGTCTATCCGGCGATTAATAGAAGACTGTATGAGAAGGTTATCAATGATGCAGGAGTGATCATATCGGAGTTTCCGCCAGGCCAGTTAGTTGAGAAAGGACTGTTTGTCGCCCGCAATAGATTAATCTCTGGCTTATCAATGGGAGTAGTGGTAATTGAGGGTGCAGAGGATTCGGGAGCTTTGATTACGGCAAAATATGCGGCAAATCAAGGGAAAGAAGTATTTGCCCCACCTGCTCCTTTAACCTCGAAAATGTCAGCCGCTCCAAACCTACTTCTTAAACAAGGAGCAAAACTGGTTATCTCGGTGGATGATATTTTAGAAGAGTTTAACTTGAGAATTGTTCCTAAGAAAAAAGCGGAAATGGAAAAAGAGTTAGAGGGGGAAGAGAAAATTATTTTTGAATTTTTACAAAGTGAACCTAAATTATCTGATGAAATCGTCAATCTAGCAAAATTATCCATAGACCAAGTTTTAAACGTTTTATCAATTTTAGAGATAAAAGGAATTGTAGAAAAAAATAGCGAAGGAAAATATCAAATAAAGCTATCTTAACTGCTATTTTCTCTTCAATAACTTGTAGAAAATGAAAACGATTGCCATAAATACTCCCAAATCCACAACCGGATTTTGGAAATTCTTTGCCAGCTCAAAAACCATCAGGCGAATTGCTCTACTATAACCCTCCATCTGATACATCTGAATCTTATTAAGATAGGCAAAAACTATAATGAGGACTCCAGAAGCAGTAAAGATCGCAGCACCTAAATATTGAAATATTCGATAGATTTTTTGTCTGTTTTTGCCTGATATTTTATCGGTTAATCTGCTATAGAAAAGAGAAAGAATAAAAAGAGGGAAAACTATTCCTAAAACATAGGCAAAAGAGACGACGAGTGCTTGAAATAAAGTAGGAGAGAGAGTGGTTAGGGTGACTGCGGCAAAAAGAACTGGAGCACAACAGGAAGAAGACAGACCGGACATAACTCCAAGAGTAAACACCGAACCAATATTTATTCGTTTATTCAGATCTTGTCTAATGTGAAATAGTTGTGGTAGATGAAAAAGTGGCCTAACCGTCATAATTCCCATAAAAATCAAAAAAAACCCACCCAAATAATAAATTTGTTTGTGGAATTGGTCAAAAAGGTAGATAAAAAACCTGAATCCTAAAGCAACGGGAATTAGAATAAATGATAATCCAAGAGCAAAGACGATGGTATAGAACATTATCTTTCTTCCCTCTTTAAAAATCGTTCCCAGATATGAGGGGAAAAGAAAAGTAATACAACAGGGAGCAAAAAGTGCCAGATTTCCAGCCAGGAATGAGGCAGTTAAAGATATTCCAAATATGAAGTTGGTATTCATTAAGATTTCTAATCCTTCGATAATCACTCAGGATTATCCTGAGCCTGTCGAATGGATAATGTCTAATTACTAATTTTTAATTAAATTTCAAATCCCAAATTCCAAGAAACAAATAAATATCAAAATCCAAGTTTCAATAAACAAACTTGAATTATTTTTGATATTTGAGAATTTGAAAATTGAATTTTGTTTGGAAATTGGTTATTGGAAATTGGAAATTATTTAACGTATGCTTTAACTTTAAACACCAATTTCGGATTCTCCGGGTCATTAGTTGTCAGGTAGACTTCTCTATCCACCGGTCCATATACAGGCATCACGTAGGGTCTATAGGTAACACGAATTTTAGCTTGTTTTTGTGGTGCGACTTCGGCTACGTAATCACTTTGTGAATGCATGCCAAATTCCTCGCTTTCTTTACCATCTATAATTACTTGTCCGACGGTGCAGTCGCAGCTTGAAGAGATTTGAGAAAATTGAAGAGGTCTGGTCCCAATATTTTTGACGACAAAATCTTCTGATTTTTTATCAGAAACCTTGATTTTCCCCATGTCTTTAAATAAGACTTTAGCTTGGACTTTAGGTTTTTCTTTATCTTTTAATTGATAAGAAACCAATTTAACAGAAGTTGAATTTTGTTTTCCGCCAGAAACTAAAAAATAAGACCCGATAACTACAAGCAAGGAAAAAATGATAACTCCAACAATAAATGATTTAGACATAAGAAAAATTTCTAATTTATAATCTAGCTCCAAGTTTCCAATTCACAAGATACAAACAATTCCCAAAATACAAATTTCAAATAAACAAATATTTAAATGTTTTTGATTTTTGAATATTGTAGTTTGTTTGGAATACTTGTCGGTTGTTTCTTGGGATTTGTTTAGGTTAATTAGATCAATTTGGTAAATTATTTTCTTTTGAAAACCTCAATTATTTCTTGTACTTTTTCCTCTACATTTTTATCACTGACGATTGCTTCCTTAACGCAGGTTTTGAGATGGTGTTCCAGTATCACTTCATCGATTTTTTTGATGGCATTTTGTATGGCATAGGTCTGTTGGGTTATGTCAAGGCAATATTCATCATACTCAACCATCTTAATTACCTTTTCAAAATGCCCCCGAGCAATCTTCAAGCGATGTAATAAATTTTTTTTGTATGAATTCTGCATTTTATCCCTTCCCTCCCCATAGGATACAAGAAGATTTTTAGAATGTCAGTGATGCAAATCACTTAAAAGTGGTATACTATGGGCAGCATGGATGGAAAAATTAGGAAAAAGATGGACTCCTTTTTTCTCAAGTTCCCACAGCTTAAATTACAAAAAGGTGAAACCATCATCGAAGGAGATAGGGATTTGAGCAAGGCCTTTTATCTTAAGAATGGCTATGTCAGAGCATATACATTTTCACCCCAGGGCGTAGAAATCACACTGCATGTATTTGCCCCTGGCTCATATTTCCCGATGATGGATACATTGGCCGAGATAGAAAACCGTTATTACTATGATGCATTAACACCGGTCGAACTTTATTCGGCGCCAAAAGAAAAAGTTCTTAAATTTTTAAAACAAGAACCAGAAGTAGTATTGGATTTGGCAAGGCGACTGCTTCTGGGCTTGGATAAATTACTGATGCGTTTAGAATATCTAGCCTATGGTAGTGCGCACGCCAGAGTTACTTCTTCTCTTTTGTTTTTAGCCAGGCACTTTAGTAAGGAAAAAAACCAGGAAGCTCAAATACAGTATCTCTTTACCCATAAGGACATTGCTTCTTTTGCCGGGATTAGCCGAGAAACAGCCAGTCGTGAGGTTGAGAAACTTGTTAAAAAGGGGCTGATTTCCTATAAAAAGCACTTAATTAGGATAAAAGATATTACTCTGCTTAAAAAACAAGCAATTTTGTGATTTTTGTCACTGCTTAAAAGAGATAGATGAATTATTATTTGGGCATGACGGCAAAGAAAGCCCTTAAGCTCGTCTTTATCTTCTCTATCGCGGGAGTTTTATTCTCCGGCTATCTTTCCTACATGGAGCTTTGGGGAAGCGGTTGTAACAACTCTTTTGTCCAATGTGGAAGCGACTTTTCCCTATTCAATCTCCCGGCTTGCGTCTATGGCTTTTTTATGTATCTTACGATCTCTGTTATTTCCCTTTTAGGACTTCAGGAGAAACAAAAGAAATAAGAATAGGAGGTGAATGAACAAAATGTTGAATAGAAAAACGCTTATTATTTTATCAGGCGTACCATTGTTGCTTGCTATAGTTGGTTGGGATGACTGGTTAATCGTATGGATGGCCGTAGGCGCGCTATCTCTTTATGTACTTTTTCAAAAGGGGTATTTTAATTATTCTTTTATTATGTTTTTGGTATTTGGCTGGTGGTTCCTGATTTTTGCAGTAGCCTTTGGTTCAATAAGTTTAGTTATTGCAGCATTTCTTCCCGAAAAGAAAAGATGTCCACATTGCCGAGAGTTAATCAGCAAAGGCGCGACCAGATGTCCAAAATGCCAGGCGGATTTAACTGTTTCTCAAGCCGTACAAAAAACTTAAAAAGATTATGCAAAAACTAGAAGATGCCCAAAAGATGGTTTACGAGTGGTTAAAAGACGCAGATGAAGAGCAAAGGAGTGCGTTTAGAGATGTTGTTGTGTTAGAGTCTTTGATTTTAGAATTGAGAGAAACGTTGGGAAAATTAAAAAGTTTTGAATTGATTAAAAAAAATACATCCGATTTAAGTAAAAATGAGGTAGGCAAGATGAGAGCCTATGAAATTAGAATTCAATTATTGGTCACAGAAATTGCTTTGACAAAAAACCGTATCTATGAAAGAAAAATTTCTTCCAAGTATCGCCAAGCTTTCTCTTTGGCAGAAGGATTTCATCGATCTCTATATGAGGCAAATTTTAATAAAGTTTTAGATGAAAAGGAAGATTTAACCGACGAAGAGGCACATCTTTTGGCCACAAACAGGGCATTAAATGATATTGAGTTTGGCTCCTATGGTGTAGATTCATTGAAGAAAATAGAGATATAGCTTTTTCTTGGTGCATTGATAAGGTAACCTACCTTATTGACGAAAAATCCAGGAAATATCGATATTCTAAAATACTAAATCAACTCACATCTTAAAGATGTGTCTGATTTCCCTTATCGTTCTACTTATTTTATGGCACGATGCAAATTGAATCAGTTCCTCCAAAATTTAGGCCAGTGTTTGTTTTTCCGATGAGAGTTGCAGTGGTAGATCCTGTTTGATAGGCATTGTCTATGTCGTCAATCTGTAACACAATATCCTCTGATCCATCAGTATTAACATCTTCAGTGCTAGCCAGAAATTTATCGCTTTTTCCAACAACTTTTACTTTCTGTCCATTCAAGTTCACCTGACTTGGATCTACTTGTGTAGCATCGAAATCACCATTGCTTAAGATCGCAACCGGAATTACTCCTTTCCCGTTATTATTGAAACAATTCGGATAGCTGCCAGGTTTAATATCAATATTTACGATTTTATCGACTATTCTGAAAAAAATATCACTTCGATGATGTTCAAAATTCACATTATAAGCAACCGAATGATTTGAGTGAATAGTTATGTGATACATATTACCCAACTCTAAGTCGGGTAAAACTTCTGGCAGTCCGGTATCATCGGCAGACCAACGTGGATCATCATAGCTTATACTAGTTTCAGTTGGTTGGATGGGAAATGCAGTAAATCGCTTGTTTATGTTTGGAAATTCCAAGTTGATCTCATATGACCAAGGATCAACTAAGTTGGCGTCATAATCTGATTGAAAAGCTTCCCATTCAATTGTCGGCCGTGTAGAAACTATTACTGAATTATGGGAAGGAGAAATTAACTCAGGTGCATCTTTGGGATAATCAGTTAAATTAACAATCGGAAAAGGATCGCTCTTATTCCCATCAGCATCAATAACAGCAACGGTATATTCTCCCATGGGAGGGAAAATACTGTCGAATTTCCCAGTAGCCAGTATTCTGGAATCGTCATACTCAGCAGTATCAACTGACTGCGAAACCCCAGCGGTCTTGAAGTCAACGTCACCCTGATCAAGGGAAGTGAAATTGCCACTAACCCAAATTCTAAGTTCAAATCCGCAAGGTGATTCGACACTACAAGTCCCATAACCTGATCCAAGCAGATGGTTGTATATATTAATACGAACACCATATATTTCCGGTTTAATATCTTCAGCTTTTACGTTGGATATAGTGTTAACTATAAAACCAACGAAAAGAATAAAAAGAATTATAGACCTTGATTTTATTTTCATTTTCTCACCCCCTTTCTTTTTTTAAAAAAAAACTGGCCTGAGCCAGTCTGCTGACATTTATTTGAATTGTTAAATCCTTTTGCTGGATTCATATATTTTGTTGGTATGATAGTCTTTTAATTTTTATTTTTCAGTGATAAATATCACATGATGTAAAAATTATTAAACCGATAAAAAATGATAAGATAGTAAACAAATGGAGAAAAAAAAATTACTAATAAGTGGCGTATTAATAATAGTTTTTCTAGTGCATGCTAGTTTTATCAATAATGGTTTTACTTGGCTGGATCATGGAGACATTGAGGCAGGTAGGGCAGTACTGCCTATAGCAAAACTGCCTCAAGCCTTTTTTACTCGCTTTGGCGAAACTGGGTTTTATCGACCTTTAGTCACCATCATAAACAGCATTGACGCCTTCTTGTATGGAGATATTCCGCAAGGAAATCACCTAACCAATATATTTTTATACCAACTGGTGAGTCTGGCTTCATTTTTTTTTGCTCTTACTTTTTTTGAGCTTTCTTTTAGTCAAAGTAGCCTAGTAGCTTTAATAGTAAGCGTCCACCCCTTGTCAATTTTGCCTGTTGGAGTTATTTCTTATCGATCAGAGCTTCTGGTTGTCATGTTTACCTTTGCAGCAATATCGTCATACGTCAAAGCCCAGCAAACCGGAAAAATGATCTGGAAAATCGGCATGTTATTTTTTTGGCTAATGGCAATATTTTCCAAAGAAACAGCACTTTTTTGGGTTCCCGCTCTTATCTTCTTATGGGAGTGGGGCAAGGGATTTAAAAACTTGCATCGAAACTTGTGGTATATTATAGCTTTTTTTCTCCTGGCTATAATTTATGGAGTTTTTCGCTTACGAGCTATTCCAGAAATCTGGAGCACAAAGATACAGAATTTAAGTTTTAGCGAGGCTTTAGCAACCCGGCTGTCAGTTTTCACCGTTAGGCTTGTTGACATTATAAGTCCTTTAAAGCCAGACTTTAGCGACGCCACTTCAACTGTGGACATGACAGCCTGGAAGCCGTGGTTGGCTATTTTTTTGTTGTTAATGCTGGTTGTTTTTGCTTATAAAAACGGAAAAAAGTCAAGTATAAGTAAATTAATATTTTTTATCTTTATAACACTGCTGCCTTCTTTCTCAATTCTGCCCTTGCCAAGGTTTAGTTCTCCACACTATAGTTTTATTGCCGCGCCAGCAGCAGGAGTCGCAGCTATATTAATTGGAAGAAAAGTTTTTGGCTATTTTAGGGGAGCAGGAAAGGCGATATTTATTTTGCTTCTAACTATTTGGGTTTCTAGTATGGCGGTGAGTACTTATACTGCCGGATTTCAGTTTAAAAACGATCTGACTCTATTTAGCAAAGAGGTAAAACGGGATAATGATTTTCGTGAAGGTCACTTCTATTTGGGAGATTATTACCTACGAAAGGGAAATTACCAGCAGTCGGCAAGACATCTTAGGGAATCACTTAAAAATGAGCCTAAGATAATCGCTTTTGTTGATCGATCTGCTGCCAAAATAAACTTGGCCGGCGCCTTTTTTTCTCTGCAAAAAATTGATCAAGCACAAGAGCTTTTAAAAGAGGTGGTCATTGAAAGTTCCGGGAGTAATAGATTAAACGCACTCTATAATCTCGCTGTGATCGCAGATCGTAAAGGAAATTATCAAGAAATAGTAAAACTTCTGAGCAAGGAGATTGAGCAATTACGAAGACCAGAACCTTTATTGCTTCTTGTCAAGGGCTTAGTGAAGACGGGGAAAGGGAATGAGGCAGAACAAATTTTGAAAATGAAACTGTACATTTCAGAGGAAAAAAAGCGTCAGGAGATTCTCCAGATATTCCGTGAATAAAAATTATGATATATTTTAATGAGTATGGAATATAAAGAATTTATCTTCGAGACACTAAAAGAAGCAGCAGAGATCGCCAAAAAGAACTTTGGCAAAGTGTCAGGTATTGTCAAAAAAGATGACACCAATCAAGTATTAACAGAAACAGATGTTATGATTGGAAAAAATATTGTAGACAGAATAAAGAAAGCATACCCTAAACATAATGTCATAGATGAAGAAACAGGAGTAATTAATAACAGGTCTTTGTTTACTTGGGTGATAGATCCGATAGATGGTACTTCAAATTTTATTTCCGGCTTGCCCTTTTTCGGAACACAGATCGCTTTGTTAAAAGATGATCTTCCTATTGTTGGGGGTTTAAATTTACCATTTTTTGAAGAAATTTATTTTGCGGAAAGAAGTATCGGCACTTTTTGTAACGGAAAAAGAATTAAAGTTAGCAATGAAACTGAGTTGGTTTCAATTTTGGCTTCTTATGGTATTGACAGTCATAAAGAAGAACCAGAGTTTACTATACGAGAGATGAAGGTGTTAGGAGAGATTGTTAGCAATATAAGAAATCTTAGAGTAACTAATAGTTGTTATGATGCAGCTATGGTTGCTAGTGGTAAATTAGGAGCGTATTTGCATCAATCGATGAAAATTTGGGATATTGTACCATTGCAAATTGTGATTGAAGAAGCAGGAGGCGTCGTTACCGATTTTTATGGAAGAGAAACGAACTACAAAAATCATTTAAATGAAAGTGAAGAACACTTTACTTTTTGTGCAGCCTCCCCTATCCTACATAAACAGTTACAAGAAATTATCCATAAAAGTATTACAAGAGTATAATCTGCTATAATCGTACCATTATGTTCAAAATCGGAATAGTGGGGACACAGCTTCATTTATCCTGGGTAAAGTCGAAGGACAATTTCTACCTTTTGAGATCAAAGTAAAACTCCCTCAACCTCGAAAGATGAGAACGATTGTAAAAAGAGATGAAATAGGAAGGATTCTTCAAACGGAAACTCTAGAAGTTGATTTTAATAGTCAATCTCAAATGTTTCATTTTAGATCATTACTGTTTAATAGTACTTTTCATTTAATCCTCTAAATTCACGTATTGACTTTCCATACTTTGATTTAATTAACGCTTCGAGACCGTTATATGATATTTCTATTCTTTGCAAATCTTCTTCTCCTAGTCTGATAGAATTCGCTTTTAGATTTATTTTTAGAAATTCGGGTTTTGTTGTTCCAACAATAATAAAATCTATAAATGGTCTATGCAGCGCCCAAGATATACTAAGCTGCCCGATCGTGATTCCTAATTTTTTAGCGATTGGACTAAGTGAATTTCTGACCCACTCAAAAATAACCTTTTGATTTTCTTCATTCCAATATGGAAGTTCTCCACGAAAATCTCCCTTTCTCAATTTGAAATTTTCGAAAGCTAACCCTGTTAAAAGTCCTATCTCTAATAAGTGATAAGGTATTAAAAAAATCTTGTTATCTAACAAATACTTTTCCAATTCAGGCGATAGGCTTCTATTTATCAAACTATATCTGTTTTGCACATACTTAATCTTTCCAGTCTTGTTATATTTTTTAAGTTCCTCAAGATTGACATTAGAAACTGCTAGCTCTTTTACTTTTCCATCTTTCTGAAGTTTTTCTAATGCCTTTAAAGTTTCATCTATGGGTACATTTGCATCTGGAGAATGAACCATAAGAACGTCAACATAATCCATTTTCAGTCTGGAAAGGGAATTGTCTATTTGTTTTACAACGTCGTCATATCTACCACTTTTAAATAAGCCCCCTTTTTCGTCAACGTGTTTTACAGTTTTTGTGACCAGAAAGTACTTATCTCGAGGAATTGTTTTTAACACTCTACCAAGCAATTTTTCTACAACTCCATTTCCATATAATGGAGCAGTATCAATATAGTAGCCACCGCTATCAATAAATTTATTAACAAGCTTTTCAGCCTCGCCTGTAGATATGGGATTGAAAACACTAGCTAATGGAAAAGTGCCTAATCCAACTCTGTTATGCATAAAGGGATTATATCAGAAAACCCAAAGGTGGCCTTAATTTTCTTTAATTTTGCTATAATCGTCCTTAAGCTATGCGTACTTTTGCCTTTATAGATGCGGCCAACCTTTTTTATGGTGGAGAAAAAAGTTTGGGATGGAAAATTGATTACAGAAAGCTCATACGTTATCTCAAAGAAAAATATAAAGCAAAAAAGGCTTTTTACTATGCTGGAATTGAGCTTCATGGATATTGTTATTCCTTACTAGATAATAAACCGCTAAATCTCGAGGGATTACTGACGTATCTAAAGAGAAAACTTAAAGACAAGAGTTTATCTGATGATGAAATAATCCTCATCGGCAAGCACATTAAACGTGTAAAGTTTTATTTAAAACTAAAGCAATTCGGATATTTTTTGCAGTTAAAACCTACCAAAATATATTGGGAAGAAGGGAAACCAATTAAAAAAGCAAACTGCGATGTTGATATGACTTTGGATTTAGTCAGGTATATGGCTAATTATCAAGAAGCGTTAGTCCTATCGGGCGATGGTGATTTTGTAAGAGTACTAAAGTATTTACAAAGTAAAAAGAGAAAGATTTATATCTTAGCAAGAGGCGAGAGGAGCGCTAAGGAGATAAAACAACTGGCAGGTAGTGATTTTCGCGATTTTCATAGACTTAGAAGTAGAATTGAGTTCATATAAAAAAGGAGAGGACATGCGAAATATCCTCTCCACGTTTAGTATGATAATACTATCATAGTATATTTGTTAAGTCAATTACAATTATAATTATTTTAACCGTTATATGAGTCTTAAAATAGGTATTATAGGACTTCCCAACGCTGGAAAATCGACGCTTTTTAATGCTTTGGTGACAAAACCAAAGGCTGGTGTTGCTGCGCATCCCTTTACAACCATCGATAAAAATATTGGTGTGGTTGAGATTCCGGACGATAGTCTTTTTCAATTAGCAAAGATTGAGAATATTGGTAAAGTCACAACAGCAACTATAACTTTTGTCGATATTGCAGGTCTTATCAAGGGAGCCCATCAGGGAGAAGGGTTAGGCAACCAGTTTTTACATCATATTCGGGAAGTTGATCTCATCTTGCACGTTGTCAGATTTTTTAAAAATGAGAGTATTCCTCATGTCCACTCAAAGATCGATCCTGAAGAAGATATAGAGATCGTAAATGAAGAACTACTTTTAGCTGATCTTCAGACCTTGGAGAAAAGACTAGATAAGGAGAAGTCAACCCCAGATGAGCGGGCAATGTTAAAGATTATTATTGATAAGCTTAATCAGGGAGTCCAGGCTTCTGAAATTAAGTTGGAAGATAAAGATAAGGCTTTCGTCAAGGCATTTAATCTTTTAACCTTAAAGAAACAATTGTTGGTTGCCAATATCGACGAAGATGAGATGACCGATTCGCCAAAAAAAATCGCAGGAAGCGAAGTACTGTCAATAGGCGCGAGATTTGAGGCAGACCTTAACGAATACAAATGGGTAGAACAGCAAAAGATTTTAAAAGATTTAGGCCTGAAAAAAACAGCCAAAGAACAAGTGATCAAAGCAGCCTATCATGCTCTAGATACAATTACATTCTATACAATCGCAAAAAGAAAAGAAGCGCGGGCTTGGCTTGTAAAAAGAAATTCGACAGCAATTGAGGCAGCAGCTAAAATCCATAGTGACTTTGCTAAGTATTTTGTCAAAGTCGAACAGATCAACGCCCAAGAGCTCATCAAAATTGGCTCCTGGCTCAAGGCTCACGAACAAGGGAAAGTCCTCCTTCACGGCAAAGATTATTTGGTGCAAAACGCAGATGTTTTAGAATTTAAAGTAGCTGTGAAATAATTTTGTTGAACTCTTCGCCTCGGTGAAATTCGTTATTGAACATAGCAAAGGAGGTGGCAGCTGGAGAAAAGAGAATATAGACTTCTTCTTTCAGTTCTTGAGCCAGTTGATAAGATTTATTAACTGCTTTTTCTAAATCACTGTAAACTTCGGTGATCTTTTTCGAATATTTCTGTTTGAGAATCGGTAGAATTTCTTCAGTGAAAGAGCCAGCAAGAAGAACAATTTTTTTAACTTTAATTAAATGTTTGATTAAAGTATTAAAGGGTAGATTTTTTGAGTTTCCGCCAAGTATTAAAATAATATTTTTATCAGCAAATGCTTCAATTGCTTTTATTGTTGCCACAGGTGTTGTCGAGGTGGTATCGTTGACAAAGATAACGTCACCTTTTTTGTCAACCACTTGCTGACGAAAAGGCAGTCCGCTAAATTGTTGTATTGACTTGATACAATTCTCTAGATTAAGGTTTAAAGCTTTAGCTAAAGTTAAGGCAGCTGCGGCATTTTCTAGATTGTGTTTGCCCTTGAGAAACTTTAGTTGAACAGGGAAATCCTGCGGTTGAAAATAAATTATCTTCGATTTGGGTTTGTCTTGCGAAGTAATAGATTGTAGAGACTTGTTGGCGATAAGAAAATCATCGGATCTTTGATACAAATAAATAGCCTTTTTATCAGATAAATAATCATCCACTCTCTTGTAATAATTAAGATGGTCGGGATAAAAATTGGTAAAAACAGCAATACGGGGGCTAATTTTTTTGCGGTGAAAGCCGGAGAGAGGCCAGGATGGGAGTTCCATCACAACCCAATCTTCAAAAGTTAAGGTTTTTAAATAATTAATGGTCGAGATATGGGGAAGGCTGCCGCCTAAATGAACCGGCCAACCAGCTTGTTTCAGAAGTTTATAGATCATCATAGTTGTTGTTGATTTACCTCGCGAGCCTGTAATGCCGATAATTTTAGCTGGACTATATTGGGCGAAAAAGGAAAGTTCCATCTCGATAGGGATACCTTTTTTCTCTGCTGCGACAATTGGTGGTAAATGCCAAGAGACGAAAGGTCCTTTAACAATCACATCAGCCTTAAGAAAAATTTCTTTTGGATGACCTTCAAGATGGTATTCTATTGGAAGATGTTTGAGTTGAGATAGTGCCGAAGCAAGTTGAGTTTTATTTTTATTATCAGTGATTGTAACTTTTGCCCCAAGTCCAGCGAAAAACTTCGCTAAACCAACTCCTCCACCTAAAACTCCTAGGCCCACAATTAAAACCTTTTTATTCTTATACCTATCTTTCAGAAGTTTATAAACATTGCCAGCCATAAATCCAATTTTATCATCTATAATAGATAATTGCCAAGCCCCAATTCTAACCTGACAGGTTAGATGGAAGCTTTGGCAACAGTCTAAAAATATATGAAAATCGGGGTTTTTGATTCAGGATTGGGCGGTCTTTCAATCTTGCGAGAAATAATCAAAGTTTTACCTGATTATGATTATGTTTATTTGGGCGATAATGCCCGCGTTCCTTATGGCGGCAGATCAGATAAGGTAATTTATCAATTTACCAAAAACGCGGTTGATTTTTTATTCAAAAAAAACTGCGGCTTGATTGTCCTTGCTTGTAATACAGCTAGTTCAATGTCGTTACAACGAATCCAGCAAGAATATTTGGCTAAAAATTATCCTGATAGACGGGTTTTGGGTGTTATTAAGCCGGCAGTTGAAAAAGTTGGGGAACTTCAGGCCAAAAGAGTTGGTGTGATTGGTACTTATGCTACAGTGAATTCAAAAGCATTTATTAGGGAAATTAAAAAAGTTTATCCCAAAGCCCAAATTTTTCAAAAAGCTTGTCCATTATTAGTCCCGATTATTGAAGAAGGTGAGATCGACTGGATTGGCCTGAAATTGATTTTGGAAAAATATCTAGCTCCTTTAAAAAAGAAAAAAATTGACAGTTTGATTTTGGGTTGTACTCATTATGGATTAATTGCTAATAAAATTCAATCAATCATAGGTAAGGATGTCAGAATAATAACCGAAGGAATAGAAACTGCGATTAAACTCAAAGATTATTTAGCCAGACACCCTGAGATCGAATTTAAACTGTTAAAAAATAAAGCTCGTGAATTCTATGTTACAGATCTTAATTTACGTTTCCTAAAGATGGCTAGATTTTTTTTAGGCAAGAAATTCAGAAATTTTAAAGACCTCACTTTTATATCAATCTAAAATCTAAGTAGAAACCACTTAAAAGGCTAAATTAAATCTCATCTAATTTTTTAACCCTGCGGAGGTATTTTTCTTCTTTTCTAGGCTGGGTAGAGAGAAAGGAGTCAACCAATTTTTGGGCTATTGCATCATCGACATAATCCGAAGCTAGAGACAAGATATTAATGTGGTCATGTTCTCTAATATGTTTTACTTGATCAGGTTTAAAACCCAAGCCGCAGCGGATACCTTTAAAACGGTTGACGGTTATAGAGACTCCAACACCAGAACCGCAAATGACAATACCCAAAAACTCTTCCGGATTTTGCAGTACTGCTTCTGCCACTTTTTTGGCAAAATCTGGATAATCGTCAACAGAATTGTATTCATACGCACCCAGATCTTCAATGCGGATATTTTTTTCTTGGATATACTCGATAAGCTTATTTTTTAGCTCAAAGCCGCGGTGGTCGGCAGCGATAAAGATAGTCATAGTCAGTTTAATTCAGTTAAAATCAGTTCAAAGTCAGTTAAAATTAGTGTAGATTATTGAATTACTGATTTCAACTGATTCCAACTAGTTTCAACTTATTTTAACTATTTATGTTCGATACCCATTGTCATCTAAATTTTAAAGCTTTTGCAGGAAAAGTCGATGAAGTTGTAGACAGGACGCGGAAAGCTGGCGTAAATTATTTTGTCGTTCCTGGGGCAGATGTTGAGACATCAAAAAAAGCTATTGAGATTGCTGGGAAGTTTGCGGGGATTTATGCAGCAGTAGGGATTCACCCGCACCACATTTATCAATATCAAACATCGAATATCAAAAATCAAAAAGACAAATCAAATATTAAAAATGATTTAAAACTAATCGAAGAATTGTTAGTCTCGCCAAAAGTTGTGGCAGTAGGCGAGGTTGGACTAGATAGACATTACTATCAGAAGACAAAATATTCCAATTACCAAATAAATGAAGAGTTTATAGAACTCCAAAAAGAAGTATTACTTACACAGTTAAAATTAGCTAAAAAATACAAGAAATCGATTATTATTCATAATCGTGAAGCAAAAGAAGATTTGTTGGATATCCTAACTACGAACTACTATCTACTTTCTACTATCTCGATTGTTTTCCATTGTTGCGAACCAGATGGGGAGCTTTTGAGTTTTGCAAGAAAGCATAAAATATTTATCGGCGTAGACGGAGATATTTGCTATCGAAAAGATAAACAAGAATTCGTAAAAAAAATCCCTTTAGAACTACTTGTTTTAGAAACAGATTCACCGTTTTTATCGCCTTTTAAAAAGTTTCCAAATGAGCCAAAAAATTTGCCTTTAATCGCCTCATTTATGGCTGCAAAAATCGGAATTTCGCAAAATGAATTAGGAAGGATAACAGAAGCAAACAGCAAGAAGTTATTTAAAATAACTTAATATCCCAAAACTCCCACCTCAACAACCGTATCTCCATCTCTAGTGACTTTTTGAATAAGGGGAGCAGTTAGCTTTTCTTGACCTGTGGCTGAAGTTAGATAAAAGAACACGCGGGTAAACGATTGAGGCTGTGGATTGATTGAAACGGGGAGAATTTTATCGACAGTTTGTCTATCTATAAGTCCAACCTTAAGTGTATCTGTAGAAACTTTTCTGGCTTCTCTTGTCATCTCGACCAAAAGATCTGCTTCTTCAGTTGCGTTCAGGCCCGTCTGCTTGGCAAGGGCGCTGACGAATCCAGCCAATTCATCTTTATCGACTAAAAATCCCTTTTGACTTTTCTTAAAGGTTGGTAAGGTAGAATTGAATACTTTTTTATCGTATTCATAATATAATTTTGATTTGGTTATTCCATCGGCGAATGTCAAAGTTTGTTCGGGATAAGATGTAAAGATCCAGGAATTTTCGGAAAGAGAAGGATTAGTATAAGTAACAGATTTTGGTAAATTAATTTGCATCTTTTGGGCAGTTTTTGTATAGACGTAGACATAAGGCGAACCTGAACCCAGGTAGTAACAGGCAGCTTGAAGATTAACATTGCCATCAGCATAAGCACAGACAGTCGGATCAATTTTACTGGCTTGGCAAGCTTTGGCAGCTTCCCACCGCAATATTTTTTTAACTTCTTTAAGTCTTGCTGCATCTACAATCTCACCCGGAGGCGGAACATAGAACCAATTTCTAGGTTCTGTATTGGGATACCATCCGATATAGCCACCATTGGGAAGTTGAAAAAGTTGTGTTAAACCAGCACAAGCTAAGCCGGCATTACGGTTAGGCGCTGGGCTTAGCCAGTTAAACGTGCCATACTGAAGTGTGCTTCCTTGTCCAGGGAAGACAGTGGGGAGTGTATTTTGAGCAGCAAAAACACCCAAGGCATTAATTTGTTTAACCGCAGATACAGTTTCAACAAATTGGACTTGGTATCCCGAAGCCAAGGTGGCTGTACCCCTAAAAAGATAATGGGGGTAAAGAGTGCTTTGAGTTGTTTGACCAACCTCATCAAGATAGGTTAAAACCACTTCATTTATGACTGCAGTATCAGAGACGGCTTGGCTATCGGGAAAGACGTTTTGGACATCATAGACTCCTGCACCCAGCGGTTTAACCAGGGAAAATGAGGTTCGTCCGCTTTTTAGATCCTCCAAGGCCTCTTCGGGTGTTTTGAGCGCTTGGTCTGATTCTTTTTCCTGGGTATTAGCAAACAATTTTAGATTTGAAGTTACATTCATTACGTTTAAGTTATCCTCGACAACTCCGACCGTTACAGTATTGAACTGGTTAGGTCTGGTTTTACCAGGGAGATCGTCGGAGCTTTCTATAACGTCAGTATCATCAGGGGCGGAGTTTTCAATATATCCCAACCGTACGTCAGCGACTCTTTCTGTTTCGGAGAGATTTAATGTACCAATCGGATTGAGGATGGGAAGACCTAACATCTCCCAACTGCGGTGAATTTCGACAAAAACTACTCCTGGCGAGCTCTCCCTCTTAAAAGTAGCAGTAGGGACCAGTGTATCGTCCCAAATACCCATTTTTGAGAGAAAAGATTGAGCAGCGCTTACCGGGTCTGTTCCTTCCGTGGGATAGCCTGTTTCAGACACAATGAGAAAATCTCCAGATTTTTTACTAATTTGAAGCAGGCCTACTTGATTACCTTCTCCATCCTGATCACTAACCAATACCATGCCTGCTCCTTCATCTACGACTGGGTTGTTAAATCCTATTCTGGTGGCTAAGTCCAGCGCTTCACCTGTAGTATGTGAGGTTTTAAGGTCGGCTAACTTGACCGAGGTTGGTAAAGTAGGAAGATCAGTATTTAGAGTATAATCGGCAAAAGCTGTGCGTGGAAGAGATGAGGCAACCGGTGGGACACCTTGATCCTGACTTAATTCAGAGCCTTGTTGAGTCATTATCTGCTGGTCTAGAACCCGTTTCTTATTTATTAAGGAGATTAATACTATGAGTAATAATATTAATGTACCAGCCAAAATATAAACAATTCGTTTCTCAGTGACTTTTCGTAAAATCATAATTACATTTAAGACTAACATAGATGAAAATTATTTGTCAAGTGGAATTTGATACTGCGCTCTTAGAAGAATTTTCTACCACATTACAAGTGTAAGAATGATAGCGGCGCCTAGCCCGAATTCGTAAGACTTAAGGTAGGCACCCATTGCCGCACCAATCACAAAGATTCCTGCAGTGACGAAAAGATTAAAGTCGTCTTTAATGCCAACGCCAAAATGCAGAATTAAAATTAAAACTATTGAAATAATTGAATAAGTTAGAAGATCCATAACAAGAATTTAGAATCTAGAATTAAGAATTAATAATTTTTAAAAAAGAATTTGCAAAATTATTCTTGTTAAAATTTATAACTCTTCTTTGAGCATCAAAACCCAGTTTATTTCTTAAGTCTTTATTAAAGTATACCTCACCTACGACATTAGCAATATCGATTGGATTTTGGGGATTGGCGAATAGTGCCCCTTTGTTGTTTGATGTCTCATGAAGGACTTGAATGTCAGATAAAATTGAGGGGCAACCTTGTGAGGCTGCTTCAAGAAAAGAGAAACCAAAACCCTCATCTTTTGATACTAAGGTATTACATCTAGCCTGTTGGTAAAGTTGAACAAGTTGTTCATCGGAAATATAACCTAAAAAGATAAAGCGCTTATCGTCATCTACTTCTTTGAGAAATTCTCGAAATTCTTTCTGCCAAGGATGAGAATAGTTGTCGGTAGTCGGTAATCGGTTATCGGTTTTTTTGCCGAGCACTGATAACTGATTACTGAAAACCCTTCCAACGAACACACATGTTACATTGATGATTTTAATCGCTTTGGCCAAATTAACCAAGTTTTTATTCCAAGTAGCATCGCCAACGTATAAACAGAAGGAGGTTGGAAGTTGGATGTTAGATGTATAAATTTTTTCTTCTTCTAACCTCAAACCTCCAACTTCAAACGCTTTAGGTAAACATGGATAAATTACTTTTATTTTATCTTCATCTATATATAGTATATCTATAATGTCTTTCTTCGAAGCTTCGGAATCTGTCACAATCAGGTCATAGTTTTTGAGTGCAATTTTGTTTAAGAAAATATTCAGTTTTCCTCTTAAACCGGATGGGAAATGCTTGGGATATTTTAAAGGAATGAGGTCATGGATAATGGCGACTTGTTTTTTGGCTAATCTGTTTAAAGTTAAAGGTGGTTGAAGAAAATTAAAGAAAGGGTTTATAAATATCGCTTCGTTATTTAATTGTTTCATTGCCTGCCCCTCGTAGCTCGAAGAGCGAAGTGGGGTTAAATCGCTGGTAAATACCCAATCGGGAAAGTTTTCTTTGAGGATTTGCAGATATCGCCCTACTCCCCGAACCTTACTTAAGGGATCGTTTTCTGTTGGATCAAAGATAAAAACAGATGTCATACAACCATTTTAACAAAATACGGTTTTGGATTGAGAAAATCAGTTAAATTTAGTATAATTCTTCACTTCATGACCGAAAAGGACTGCCTATTAGGCAATGTAGGATCGTTTGAACATAGATTACTCTTAGATATTAATTATAAATCCTCCCTTGAGTTATATTTCCATAATTTATCTGCAAAAATAGAAAAAACAACTAAGCTCCAAATTCCTGAAGTGGTTGATAAAACAAAGCAAAATATCTTAGACATACTTTATAGAAATACTTTGATGGCGGAAATTCTTGAGAGCAAAGATTTTTTAGAGATTTTGGAACAAGAAAAACAATTAAGAGGTGAAGTTAAAGTAGGAGTTGTACAGTGCATTGATGGAAGGCTTTCAATACCGCATCAATTTGGTAGAGCGACAAATGTTAAGGAAATAGCAGGATCATTAATCAAGTTAAATGAAGATGGAGAAACGATAAGTGATAGAAGATTTGAAGGCATTCTCGAACAAACTGCCAATGAAGGCAGAGAGTTATTACAAATTGTCACCGGTCATACTAGTTTAAAAGATGAAGATCATCGCTGTGGCCGTATTATGAAAGGAGTAAAAGAAAAAGAATTTACCGGAGAAGTTAATCAAGTAGCCTGGGAAGAGGCAGAAAAACGAGCAATTGCAATTGAGAATGAGTACAATGACATACTTCAAGCAAAAGGTAAAACTCCTCAAGCAAAAGTTGCAATTACCGCAATGATAGATACCGATACCATGGGATTGATTTTTAGTTTTGGACAAGCAAATTCATTGTCTACGACGGAATTAACAAGAGAGCTGACTACAGAAATACAACAAGCCTTGGGAGAAGAAACAGGTGGGTTTGGCTCAATGAAGGATACTTTTGCTGACCCGTTTCATTTTATTGAATATTCAGAACATGTCTTAAAAATCACAGAGTTTCTCACGAAAAGACTTGCGACAGATTCAAAATTTAAGCAATATATTACAGTAAACTTTCCCGAATTGACTTCTGGCCAAAAACAGGCTTTATTATTTACAATAGGAAGAACAATAGCAAACCAATATATAACCGGATTAGCATCCGAAGAAGAATTTACACATCCCTACTTACTGCACAGTGAAGAATATATGGTAGTTTCACCACACGGTAAGCCTCTTGGCGGATTCGATCTGAGGCAATCGTTTGGGAGCGTACCTGCTGACAGAGGAGAAATGTTAATTCATGTTTTGACAAAATTGTCGTTATTGGATAAACAAAAGGCAGAGAAACCGTATATTTTATTTTTCTCTACACCAGTGAATAAAGTAGTTTACGATCATCAAGATATTACCTTAGTAGGAGTTGAAGATGCAGCTAAAGTTTATTTTTTGGAACTTTTTAAAGACGAAGAAATAAAAAAAAGAGTATATGAGGGATCTTTAGTTATAATACCGATATTAATAGACGAATCAAACAGGAGACCTCTAGAAATTAGAGATTATTCTATATTTCTAAATTGAGAGTTTACTTTACTTCATCAAACTTTCCATCGAGATGTAGATAATATAGATTCGTTTGGAGTTTTGGATAAAGTTTTGTGATTTTCTTTTTGGCTTTTTTAAGATCTCTAGCATGATTTTCAGGAGTACTGTCCTTGCCGTATGCGCCGCAGTCTTCGTGATGAATTAAGACAACCTGCTTTATTTTATGCAATCTCACGGAAATATCTAGCTGTTTTAGAATTATCTTCAAGTCTTTGCTTGCTCCAGCAAATCCCACGTAGTCATAGGCTTTATTTTTAAAGTTTTTCGAAAGCCACTTTTGGATTTTTTTTTGCAATCTAAAATCAATACAGGAAACAACCAAAGCTTCACAGATATGAGTAGACATTATTAGGAAAGACATTATAAGGCAAATGAAATCAAGATTCAAGGATTTTAAACGATATAAGGATCAATTATGACTTTTTCAAGATACTCAGTTAAAAATGCTTCTAGCCTAAAAAGCGTCCGATTAGATATGCTTCTCTTTGTCGATGTCTATCTATCATTTAATCATCAGGTAATGGGAAAAGGACAGTATAGTTGACATAACTTTAAAATTCAACATTTTATTATATAAAATGTTTCTATAATATAATTGATACGTGATAAACTTCACCCTGTCAAAAGCACAGATCCAGGATATAATTTTTAACAATCGTTATAAACTAGATGATAAATCTTCTTTTTCAAACTTGGACGAATTATCATTAATAATTAATACCGGAGAAGTTTTTGGACTTGAAGTCGATAAAGAAAAAGCAAAAAAGATAATAGACGAGACATTTAACAAGCAAAACAAACCTTCCCAATTAAGTAATCGGTATAACGGAGCCATACTGCAAATTAAGGGACAATATACTGTGAATTCTCTGTTTTCCTTAAGAACAGAAGCAAGGTTGATCAAAGGGGTGATGTTTATCTTTCAGGAAACCTTGATCAATCGACAACACAGAATTCTTGCCAAAAAGTTAATCGGGGAAAAAGCGGTTAAGCTTTTTCCAGGATGTGACGAGGAATATCTTTACGAAATTCTTACGGAAGTAACTGAAAGTCATCTATTTGAAACTTTAAAAAAACTTGCCTCCGGTCTGCCGATATTTCAGGTAAGTTTCGATAGTGACGGCTCGTTTACTTTAGAAGAAATGGGAAATATTAGTTGAATTAGTTAAAATTAGTAAAATCAGTTAAAATCAGCGAAACCAATGATAATAGGCCCAAAAAAACTTCTAAAACTGGTGAAAGAAATTAAGCTGGTTGAGGATCTGGCCGAAAGGGAA
>Ga0209541_10003473_pt1 | contig 28911 bp, 33 predicted proteins | sample RifCSPlowO2_01_FD_184027 | JGI IMG/M metagenome (GOLD analysis project Ga0209541, IMG submission 184027) | Groundwater microbial communities from Rifle, Colorado - Rifle CSP2_plank lowO2_0.1 (SPAdes) (version 2) | ecosystem: Environmental > Aquatic > Deep subsurface > Groundwater | place... | reverse complement strand
TAATGACTCAAAAGCGCCAGATATAAGCAGCCTTGGCTCAAGCACAACAACGACGTCATCAACAATAACGTGGACAACAAACGAAAAAGCAAATGCAACAGTCTACTATTCAACTTCAAATACAGATGTAAGATCTAACATTGCAACAAGCACCAGCTTTATCACAAGCCAAAGCCTAACAATAAACTCACTAAGCAGCAGCACAACATACTACTACAACGCAAGCTCATGTGATGAATTAAATAATTGCAATTCAACAGGTGTGAATAGTTTCACAACTGCATCAAGCGGTGGTTCAGGTGGTGGAGAAGGAGAAGCTGAGGCAGAAGCTGAAGCAGAGAGTGAGGCGGAAGCAGAAGCGGAAGCAGAAGCAGAAAGTGAAGCTGAAGCAGAGGCAGAAAGTGAAGCAGAAGCGGAGGCAGAAGCGGAATCTGAAAGTGAGGCTGAAGCAGAAAAAGAACCAGACCTAGAAGGTGCATCAAGAAACGGTCAAAATGTTTTCAGATTCACAGGCTTAAAAAATGTATCCAATGAAAACATTGATATTGAAAGAGACTTCAGTTATGACAATGAGACAAACACAACAACTATCGGAATCATAATCCAGCCAAAAAAAGATTTGATCAACTTCTCATATTATGAACAGATACCAAAATGCATCGCTACATTGATCAGAAACAATATTGACATCAAATTCTATGATGAAAGCATGCGAATAGAGTTCAATAACCCAAATTTTGAGGTTGTTGAAGAAGACCCATTAATAGTCTGGCATTTTGACAAGGTAAATGCAGGAGAAACAATAGACCTGTCATACAGAGTAGATAAACAAGTTTTAGAAGACTGCATGGAACTATTAGAAGCATTAGGCATAGCCTCAGGCTTTGAAGAAGAAAGACCTGGTTTCATTGCAATAATGTATGGCTTCATAAAAAACTCAATAAAATCATTATACACAGAAAAAGGCCTGACAAATGCAGGAAAAACATTCTCATCCATAATGATAACAGTAATAATAGTTGCATTTGTAATATTTATAGAAAAGGTTAAGCCGGAAATTGAGAAAAAAGGGCTGAAAAACACTATAAAAGAAATAACTCCAAACAAGGAAATTGTGGACAAGGTTGAAGAAATGTTCATAGTTGAGCCAAAACCAGAGAAAAAGTTCATAAAACTGTTTGGAGAATTGTTAAAACCAAAAAAGGCAATACCAAAAATAAACTTAGCAATACAAACAATCATAAAAAAGATAGATGAAACCAAACAAAAGATAAAAACTGCACAATTAGAGGTTCACAAACAAGCAATTAAAAGCGAAAAACAAAAAAAATTGGAAATGAAGAAAAGGGTTGCAATCCAAAAGGGAGCTGAAGAATCAAGATTACTAGAAGAAATCCAAAGAAACAAGGAAAAAGCATTATTAGCTAGCAAGATAAAAGAGATAAGAAAAGAAAAGGTTCTATTCAGCAAAAAGATCAAAGAAGCCTTTGTTCAGCCAAAGATCATAAAAGCAGACGAGCAAACCAACAGATTGAAAGAGATTGACATAAAAATCAATAAAAACATGACCCCTGAAGAGGTCATGAAAGAACTTGAAAGCAAAACAATGATCTATGACAAAATAATGTCAAGGCATAAGGGGATGTTTTCAAGAAAGCTGTATTATGTGGATAGGAAGATAAATGGAATAAATCATAAAAGTTAATTATACAATATTTATATTATTAATATTTGACCATGTTGAATAAATCTTTCTCAAAGTTTCAATCCTTTTCTTGGCAATCACTATAGCTTTCCTGCATTTTACATGTTTTAACTTTATAAGTGATTTGTTGTATTTATCATCTAATTTTTGAGCTAATTCCTGGACTGAATTTGATTCTTTGGCAAACCTAAAAGCATGTTCTAATAAAACTTGTTCATGAAACATGGACAATTTGTCTGCGGCCTGAAAATAGATGCCAATAATGGTCTCAGGCTTGCCTGAACTTCCATGATTCTTTATGCAATCTAGAATTATTATTTTGGATTTAGCGCTTAATTTCGTCTCTTTAAGGAATTCATCAGCAAATACCAAACTGTATTTAACATGATCCTCGCCAGATTTAATCCTTTCCAAATCATGAAGCCAGGCAGCTATTGAAATCTCATTTTTGTATTTACCATGAGATAGGATAAGAGCATCATCAATTACAAGTCTGCAATGAAGTATAAAAGATTGATTACTCATCCATGATGGATACAGCTTATTGTCTGCTAGTATATCCCTTGCAAAATTGTATGATTGGTTGATATGGTTCAGGGAACATACATAAATTAACCGGTATTTAAAAGTATTTGTTAAGAAATATTGAGTAAGGGTAGTTCTTTAAATTTTACGTTAACAAGATTTAAAGAAAACTTAATAAATCCGCTGTAATAATATGATTAATGGAAAAGGTGTTTACTAAAGGTTTAGACTTATGTACAAATAAAGGCAAAATTAAAGCTTCATCTTAAAGAATTTATTATACTCTTTATAGCCTTTTTTCTCCCAAAAAACAATCGCTTCTTCATCTAATGAATGAGTTGATACTGTGCTCCAAATAAGTTCATTTTCTTTAAACCAGTCAAGTGCTTTATTCAAGAGTTTGCTTCCAACACCCTTACCCCTGCTATCTTTAATAATATATGCTTCAGAAACATAACCTACCTTTTTTAAGAAAGGTTCACGAGAATTAATCTCAGCTTTTAAATAACCCAAACACACCTTCCCCTCAAATGCTAAAAATATCTTCTTTGTGGTATCACTTACAAAATTGGTTGTGCGTTTAAAGTGCTCATGTGATTTAAACCAACTATCCTTAATAGTATCAATTGGGTCCATATCACTCCATTTCTTAAATAGGCGAAGCTCAAAATCCATAATTATACTGGTATCATCTTTACTAGCAATTCTGATATCCATTTTTGTATTATAATTAAGTATTAGTTTATAATAGTTTCTAGTGGATATTTAACAAATAATTAGAATATAACTTATTTTTGAGCTACAAAAAAGAAATCTTGAGAATTATTAATATATTCTTGTAATTCAGCACACTCTATTTGCAATTTAATAAACTCCTCTTTATTTTTAATATCATCAAGTTCATATTTACCCATTAAGTTAAATATTCCTAACATTTTTTTTATTTGAAAGCGATTCTTGTTAAGGGCATTCTTTAACTCATTTAGTGTAAACTCGTGACTTATGTGACCTTTCTCTTGTCTACCCCATACAATATATCTGTCCCCCGATTTAATATTTTTTTTAAATAATTCATAATCTCCTTCCCAAAGTTCATGAGATTTACAATATATAAACTTGTTATTAACTGTTGCAATGAAAAATCCTCCTTTTTTGAGAATTCTATATGTTTCTTGCATAGCCTTATTATAATCCCCACAATAGTCTAGTATAGCATTTATCATTAATACTACATCAAATGAATCATCCGCTAATTCAGACATATCAGTAACTGAATTTTTAATGAATTTTATATTTGGGTAAGATTTTAATTTGTTTTTTGCCTTATTTAACATCTCATTTGATAATTCTGTTAATACTACTTGATGGCCCTTTTTTAATAGAGGTTCAGAAAATCTTCCAATGCCACCACCGGCATCTAAAATTTTGAGTGTTTTACTTTTTGGAATATTGTCTAGAATAAAATGTTCAACTATTCTATCGCATACTCTATCCTCGTGATCAGAATAATTTTCTGCTACTTTATCATAAAAAGATTCAACTTCTTTTACCATTTTCAATAGTTACCACTCTAACTTTATAAATATATCTCAATGTTTTTTGAAGCACGCTTTGTCACAATTTCTTCTAGCCTTTGTTTATGAGACCATAAGCACCCTGGGCAATTGTCTGTGAAAGGTTTACTTCTTGCTATAAACCTTTCATACTCTTCTTTTGCAGTTAGATCAAATATTGTTGTTGGAGATATGACACCATTAGGACAAACAACTAGCCTCCCATCATTATTTAAAGATAAATCAAATACTCCGCCATTACAATTATAAGTGAATTTGCCGCTAAAAAACTGTGTTAGTCTTTCTAATGCAAAATCATCATCAATTAATAAGGCTCCTTCTCGTTTCATTTTTTGAAGAGTATGACTTAACTCTTTAATTTTCTCTGTTTCATCTTTTAAATAGAGGTTTTTTGTAGCTTCCTGGTTTATATCGTTGACCATCATTATCATAAGTTTAGTTGGAATACCTAACGAAGAGAAGTAAGCAACCATTTCTGGAAGTTCATCCATGTTGTGCCTTGTAACAACTGTTGATATTTGAGTCTCAAAGCCATAATCTCTTTCACTAATCCTCTTTAAGATTAACTTCATCTTTTGGCTCAACTTTTTTCCAAATTCACGTTTACCATAACCTTCCATATAATCTATGGAAATACAAAGAAAGTCCAAGCCCGCAGAATCAAGCTTAGATAAACTATCTTGTCCTAATAGATACCCATTAGTTGCAATTGATACAAATGAGTCTCTTGAGGCAGTATAGGCAACTAAATCAGCTACATATCGTTTCAGGAGAGGTTCACCGCCTGTAATCACAAAATCCCTGTTTCCAAGATTGTAAACTATGTCAAAAACCAGTTTCCAATCATCAAAATCTAAGTCTGGGCCTGTTGGAACATATATCTCAGAGCAGTAATCACATTTTATGTTGCATTTTCTAGTTAACCTAGCACATGTAAGAACTGGGTGAATAGCTCCATGCTGAGCGTTTATAACACTTTGATTATATGCTTCTTGTTTATAGTCTCTAACCATTTTCTCCTCAAACATCAACCTATTTTACTTCTGAATTTGTTAATGCCTTTTATCTCGCAAAACCCCTTCTAGTATATCAATTAATGTCAAAAAACATTATTGTATTAGTATCATATCATAAATGAACAACCAGTTGTGAGATTTGTGCTTTTGTAAAAGCCATTCTACCACAAAGAGGTGAATGTTCATCTACAAATCCAAATGCACTGTCAACTTGGTCTAAACTAACATCTTTGATTCTGTTTAACTGAGCAAACCATGCAATTAGAAAAATCTCGATAGGAACTTCTCCTCTTTTTGCTCTGCATGATATAGAATATATCTCTTCCTTAGTCTCAACTTTTTTTGCCAAAGTTGTTCTGCCGTCTATATAATATCTCATCAAAGTAATTCTCTGACACTGCTGTCCAACCTCGTAAGTATCACCGTCTGCTACCCGTTGAAACCTGAGAAAATTTAATTCATATTCATTTGATTTCATTCGATTTTACCTGATTTAATTTTTTATTAGCTATTTCTACAACCCAAGTTTATGGCATCGGATAAGCATTTTATTGAATCTATTAATTTCTCACTTTGATAATCTTGAACTAAGACAGACAAGTCTGTACAACCAATTACTATGTGATTATAAACGGAGAATTCACCTTTTAGCATATCAATAAATTCTTCTCTGGGATTTTCTCCTTTCAAAGTACGGACTATAAAATCAAGAACTTTTTTGTAATCCTCAGGACGCACGATATTCGTTTCTCTAAGGTGTCTGTGATATAATCCACGCTCAAAAGTTGTTGGAGTAGATAAAAGCAATATTTCTTTACCATTTGTATTCCTTATTGTTTCACATGTTTCTTCAACTATGCTTAGTACAGGAATATCTGTTTGTGACCTTAGGCAATCGACAAAATAATTTAGTGAATTGCAAGGAAAAGCAATCAGTTCTGCACCTGATTGTTCCAAAAAATGAATAGATTTTGACAACATCCGTCTTACCAAATCTTCACTTTTAATATCTACTGTAATGTCTGGAATAGGGAGATTATGTATCAGCATCTCAGGATAATCTTCATCTTTATAGGCTCCAAAATCAGTTTGAAAAGATCTAACTATTTCTTTATATAGAATGGCAGTAGATTCTGGTCCCATTCCCCCTATAATCCCAATTTTTTTGTATTTATCCATTTTTTAATTCACAATAGCTTATCCATCTTTTCCAAACATTCATCTAAAGTCTTATAATGAACATAATCAACCCTTCCCACCTTACCGAGTCCTAAAACAAGATTACTATTATTCTTGCCATCTTCTAATAATATTATGACTCTTGTATCCAGTGCAGATGCCCAACCTAACTCAATATGAACGCCTCCGGAAGGTGGATTTCCTGGAATGGCAACAAATACGTCTGCCTCTTTGATGTGTTTATAATCTAAAGGAGTACAAACTTCAGGAGGCATCCAAGCGGTTCCCCAATCTTCTCTGGTATGAGAATTCTCTACAATATAACCTTTCTGCTCGAGATAGCTAATTAATCTTGTAAGCATGAGTTGTTTATCATTATATAGTCTACCTGTTTCTGGATTTACATAATCCGCAAATGGTGCACCTAAAAAAGCTTTCTTTTTATTCATTTTTTATCCCTTCTGTGTAAGGTTGTTCCCAAAGCATTCAATACCCATAATCCCCACCAAAATGAGTCATAATTTAAATAATGATATACTCCTGGAACAATTAGTTTTACAGCATCTTTTTGCTTTTTTTCTGTAATGCCTGATCCTATTAATCCGGCATTAATTTCATGTTGGTATGTGTTCGCATCTTCATGAGTTGTATCAGAATTTATGGGAAGATGATCTCTAAATCCATTGCTTATATGATGCCCCCATTGTACATATTTATCTTGGAATTGTGTTTTTGAAGGTTTCACATTAGCCAAACCTTCGCTTAAAGTAAGACCCCACAATACAGAAGAATCAGAATAATCTTCTAATTCTAAGTCTAAATAACCTGTTCCCATGGCAGTAATCCCGTGGCTTAATGCAGCACCACTTCTAACAATCATAGAACTATCAGTTAGTCCTTCTCTTAATATACTCATTATCCCTTCAACTGGATTTTGATAATTGCATAAAGCCAGACCAAAAAAAGCACTTTCTCTAACATAGGGATGATCGTCATGCTTTAATCTATCTTCTAAAATCCGATGTATTGATGAATCTGAAGTTCCTAAATAAGAAAGTCCAAGACCTAAACATGCCATGTCTCTAAAAAAGCTATTTTCATCTCCGTTCATGCTTAATAATTCTTTATATTCATCTAAACCTTCTTTAGTACCAGCAAATGCATTACTCACATACCAACAACTACACACTTTTACATAAGGACTCGTTTCAGCCCTTAGTAAGTCAACAAATTTTGAAAAATGTTTGGGATTGCCATTTGATAAAAAAGAGTATGCTAATCCCGAAGCACTTCTGATTTTCCATTCTTCATCATGTAAGTGAGCTTCTAATACTTGATTTAAAGATTGATTTGAATTAGTTACATTTGCTAGACCAAAACCAATTAAGGCAGTTTTTCTGACTTCAAGTTCTCTATCATAGAATCCTCTCTCAAGAATACCATTAACTCTTTCTGAACTCTGAAAAAAACCAGTAAAAGATAATCCTATGATTGCAGCTTTTCTAATAAATGGATTTTGATGAGTAGTGTATTCAACTAATGATTCTACAGAAGTTTCCCTTTCACTATGGAAACCCAGACCTACAAGTTTCCCAGCTAGTATTTCAATAGGTTCGTTTCCAGTTATGCTTAAAGTTGTTTTTCCTGTTCCTATATATGATAATCCATAACTCATCAATCTTGCATTTTCCACATAAAAATGTTCTTCTGTCATTTATTTTCACCCATATGTGATGGAAAATGAAAATGACCATCATATCTATCAGTAATAACTATGGGGCAAATTCTAACATAATGAGACGAATCGGGTAGTGGATTATCTCTAATAAAGTTACATCTTTCAGGTGTCATTATTACTGGAGATAGGCTTTCATTTCCTCGTACTTTATCCACTAATAGGCAGCATGGATAAGACTTACCATTAACATCAATAAAAAGGTCTTTTCCAGTTAGGCATGGCTTTTTTTTTGCTAAGTCTGAGCCTTTTATTGTAAATGCTTGTTCAAAATATGTTCTTATACCACAATCCTGTATAATTGCAATTGCCCTATCAAGTAAAAGGAACCATTCTTCAGGAGCATACATAATTACATTTCCTTTCCCTAAATCTGTAGGATAGAGGAATAGTAAAGATTTTGCAAAATCAATGTCTTGACAGATATCATCTAAAGAAACTACAGATTTTTTAGTCAATACATGATGAAGGTTTACTTCTATTCCATGTTGATTGGCTCGATGTAGATTTCCAGAAATTTTTTTGTTTGGTTCATTGTAAGTTACGAAAAGTTCTACATTTGCTTCTCTTATTGCTGTTAGATAATCATCATTAAGTAGAATTCCGTTCGAAAGCAAATGAACATGTTTACCTCTGCCTGATAAAAAAGCGAGAATATCATTTATGTTCGGATGCATCAATGGTTCTCCACCCGTTAGAGTAACCGTTTCCACATCCACAGATTCTAATATTTCCTTGATTCTATCGACAGATAAATCTTCACCAGTAAGATTAAGATAACAATAATCACAGCCTTTATTACACTTTCTTGTTATATTAAAAGCAATATCCATTTTATTTTTCCTTTGAATATTTCCAACATAAAGTATCTGGCCCAAAAATATTTCCAGTAGTAGCATATGCAACAGCTCTACAACCACAACAGATGTTGACTTCATCACATGATTTACATGAGCCATTTATTTTTGATTTGTAATCCCTTAACTGTATTGCTAATTCTGAATTATTCCAAATATGAGTTAAACTTTGCTCTTTAACATTACCCATACTAACCGGTATTCCTGCACATGGATAAACGCTACCTTCTAATTCTATATGCACGCTTGAACCAATACGATTGCAACCTTCATTATTCACAAATGGAATTCTATGATAAACTCCTTCTACTTTACCTATTTCATCTAATAAATATCTTAGTTCTGAAGGCTCAACTACCCATTCTAATTTACACCTTTCTCCTGGAATCGTCCTGTCCAGAATTGGTTGGATGCCTTGTATTTTTGCCCATTTCCATGTCTTTATATAAGTAGGCAAATTCTGCTTTAATGTTTTCATTATTATATTCAAAGGCAAATCTGGAGAATGAGTATAACCTGCATTTCTCAATGTATCAATACCTTCCAGTTTTTTTGCGTGTGAGCCAGGAACACCAGAAAGTTCATCACTAACGACTTCATCGATTGTTTCCATACTTATTCCTACCTTAACTTTATGTCTTGCTAGAAGTTCTGCTTTTTGAGGTGTTATAAGCGTGGTATTAGTTGCCATTAAAATATCCACATTTAATGCAGTTAAATCCTCTAAAACTAGCTCCAAATTGGGATAAATTAAAGGTTCCCCACCTGATAATTGTATTTTCCTCATTCCTAAATCATATGCTTCCTTAAAGAGGTGTTTAAGCTCTGCAGGATTCCAAATTCCTGCTCGGTCTCCATCCACATAACAAAAAATGCATTTCATATTACATGCCCCAAGAAGAGCAATGGAAATATAGTCCAAGTTTCCTTCCTTAGTTTCTTCTGTATTATACCATGGATCTACATTGTTTGGCATTTTATCTCACCTCGTAATAAATTCTATTATGTTCGCAATATCTCTGAAGATCTAAAAACAGCGTATTTTCGATATTTTTTCTGTTTTCAAAAATTAAACAATTTTCATTAAACCTTAAAGCAAAAGTGCTTTTCTTATCTGCAAAAAGTTGACGAGCATATATATCTAAAGTTTTTGGTTTTCCTTTAACTTGTTGAGTCTGTTCTACAGCTGAAAAATAAGGCCATTGAACATATGATAAAAATTTCGGCTGGAATACCAAATCAATGTGATTATTGTCTTGTTTAATATTTACATCAAGAGTTTGTTGTAATTCGTTAAGAACTCCTTCTGAAATTTGGGACTCATATCCTAATGTAATTTTATCAATTATTGTTTTTCCTCTTAAAGCTTCTAATATTTCCCTAATGTGTATCTGTTCCATTTGTTTTACCTTTAGAATAGTATTTAATATAAATGTAAAATGAGGCAATTGCCAAATTCATTTGGAGTAGGTCGTTATCGTCTGTTGTGCTTGTTTTGTCTGTATTTTTGATAGGAGTTTGAATTGTTCAAGCATGAAGGAAAATACTATCATGTTTTCTACTGTTGTCTTTTTTATCGTCTGACTTTTCTTGATTTTGTTTTGTATCAAACAGATAGTGGTGTAGCTTTTTGAGTAACTATTGACTCGTTCTACACTTGTTCTTTTTTTGAATTCGTTCAGGACAAATTCGTCATTTTTGTAAACAGGATTAAGCTTAAAGTGCCAATCTGTCGTCGGCAAGTTTATTCTTCCTTCTATTCCTGATCGGCGTTTGTTATAGCCTATTAACGGAATTTTGTGCTGTTTCAGAATAATTATTTCATGCATCTCTTCAAAGTCAAAAATGCCATCCATGATGATAAAAATATTATTCTTGCTTTCGTCAATTTGGTTTTGATTAAAGAGTTCTTTTGCTAAGATTATTTGCCCTTCTCTTGCATATCCGACGATAAATCTTCTTGCTATTTGGTGTTTGACCGATGCTAAAATCATCAGCCAAAAACCATGAAACTTTTTCTTGCTGCTTTTCGCACCGAAATGATAACGGTGTGGGGATTGTTTACTTTTGAAAGGAACAGGAATGTCAGTTCCGTCAAAACTTGAGTCATCATGCTCAAAAACGCCATGGCTTTCTATAAAATCGTCGAGAAACTCAAAGATCTTAACAAAAGAATGTGAATAACTTCTTTCAAATTTGCTTAAAACATCATGACTGGGAACTTTATAAAAGTTGCAAAATTCAAGATATGATTTGTTCTCGTGCAGCCTTTTCACAAGAACTGTGTTGTCATCAATAAAGAGATACGATTTTAACAAAAAAGCTTTAAATAATCCAATATTTGAAAAATGTTTCTTCCTTCCTCGACGTGAATGCCTTGATTTCCCAAAAATTTCTGTAATAGGCATCCAATCAAAAGCATCGATAAACCTTTTTAAAGGTATAAATCCTGAAGAATTTTGCATGAAAAAATCACCCAAGAAAGAACTTGGTCGAGGATGAATTTAAGTCTTTTTATGCATTGCACGCATTTTGCCGACTAATAAATTATTTTATATCGACCAACCAAATTAAGCGATTGCCTCAAGATAAGCTAAATTGGATTAAAGATAAATGGTTGGAAACCACTGTTAAATTATCTGAAAATCCAGTGTATAAATATTTTGTTGATGTAGTTAGCGGTTGGCTATACTATACTCCGACTTATGCTGCCCAAGAATTAATTTCTGGAAAAGATCCAGAAACTATTATTAAAACTAGATTAATTGGAATGGGTGCTCATGCACTTGCAATGAGACCAATCGGGCTTCTTAGAAATTATGTCGCCAAAAAATGGAACGTTACGCAAGATAGTCCTATGATAGATAAAATCAAAGTAAACCTTGTTGCAGTTACTCCGGTGCAATCCGTCGTATATGGAGGGATGCTCGTCGGAGGTATGACCTGGTCGGGAAATTGGGACTGGGAATCAACAGCATATGCATGGGCAATTGGAGTGGGATTAGGTGCATTGCATTCAATACCTTACGGATTTATACAAGACAAAGTAAGAAAATTCTTCGGAGTAAAACCTGCCATAGCAAAAAAAGAACAAGCAACTGCGTATAATATACATGATACATACACCACAAATAATACTACCCCTTCCTAAAGTTCGGTGCCTCTCTATAAACAGTGACAAAAAACTTTCTCACTTCGTTCGAACCTCGCAGCTCTGAAATTTTGTGGTGCTTCACTTCGTTTCGCCCTCAAAATTTCGAGGCGGGGGCGTATAACAGCGATTAGTTTCAATTATTTTCAAGGGCTACGAACGGATAGGGACATTTCTAAACGACGAACTGTAGGGAGTTCATTATTCCTTACTTTTATCTATGAGTTTCTTTTTTTATCTGTAATAGAAAGATAGTTTTTCCTGGTTGTTACTGGACGACCTAATTCTTTTTCAGCATCAATTCTAGCATTTCCTGCGACTTTTCCACCTCTTTTTGCTACGTCTTTGCTTTTATCAAAAGTTTCTGGTTTTTCATCTTGTGAAAGTTCGGTTGTCATACGTTCACCAAGCATTGTAAAAATTAGCTCTAAATCATTCATGTGATCTCTTAGATTGGCTTTTGATTGTTTTGGCAGATTTTTGAATTCTTTGTACTCACTCGGAGTCATTCCGAATGTAGCTTTAGAAATCTCTGCTGTGAGGATAGCAAAATCTCTTTTTTCTTCTATACCTCTTTCTTTCCATTCGTCAGTTAGATTTTGCCTTATAGCAATGCCTCTTAATCGCTTATCAATCCAATCTTTAGGATAGCCCTTTGCAGAGTAAATTTCTTTCATTCTTTCCTGTGCAAGTTCAGGATTCTCTATTTCATCAATTCGTTCCTTTCCTACTTCAGCCAGCCATTTCTTGAATGGCTCAGCATTTTTGCTTGGAATTGATTGGATAAGCCTAAAAACGTCCTTTGTGTTACCAGCAAGAACTTGCCTATTTTTGCCTGTTTCAGTTTGCATTTCTACATGGGGACAATTTGTCCCTAGGTAGCTTCCAAGCTCTTCATCTCTTTTACGCAGTTTTTTCAGATAATCAGTAGGATTAGCACTATCTGTTAAAACTTGGACTATATCAACCAAAGAATAGTGCCACTTATCTTTAAACCAGCTTCTTCGGATTTTCTTACTTTGGAATACAACTAATGCTTTGTCCGAATCAGTCATTTTTCAGAAGCACCCCAAACTGAATTGATAAAATTTTAAATCAACTACATGATTAAAACGATTCTTAAATTTATTCTTATTTTCAAAAGTATTTGTGCCTTCTGGAAATAAGCCCATAATGATAAATCCTTCAAAGAAATTTGTATCTCCTTCAAGACTTATAAATGTGTTTTGGGATAAATATGTAATCGCTTGGCTTATTCTACCAGAAGTCCAGTTTGTAATTTTCTGTATTTGTTCCAAACTTAAACATTCAAAGTCCGGTTTAGTATATTCTTTGTATAGGAAAACTAACAATGCTGCTGCATCTTTAGATATTGCCATTTATCACACCTGCCTACTTATCAATGCTTATTTTGAATGAATGTAATGATCACTGTTATATTTTAGATATCTTCCAACCACCATTAAAATCAAACTGATCCAATTTGCAAAAATAACAAGTAATCTAACTAGCAAAAGCAACTCTCCAAAAATTTTGTGTCTAAAATTTTCGAATGTTTTCATTTTTTACCCCACCATAAGTCAAGGGATAGCATCTATATAAATATTCCGAATGAAAAACGAGGACGAACAGAACTCCACCCGACAACTAAAACTCAACGAGATACTGACTAAATGTCCCCCTTGATTCTTGTTCTTGATGTATCGCATTCGCTCACTTGAAGGAACGCTCTCTTTTCCGACTTTGCGGACGCAGTTTTCTAGAACTCCGCTTCGCTCGTAGCTGGAAACGAACTTAACAAGGATTAAAATCAATTTTTGAGTTGGCGTCGATAAAGTTGCCGGTGAACCCTAAATTCTTTTAGTTGCTGCCATCGTTTAATCTCACAGAAAAAATAAAAGGGAACATACATCGCCCATCCCAACCACAGCAAGCTGCGTGGTATTAAACCCCGGATGGAATAAAAAGACGGATAGAATATGCAAGAATGATATAGATTTAGGGGAATATGCAGATTTTTTTGATCAAGACAAACCGATAAAGATATTCCAAGGAGCATCAACATTTTGTGCTATAAAGAAGGCTCTAGAAAATCCTAATAACCGTATAAAATCTCACATAAGTGAAATTGTTGCTGTTGGAAGGTTGTGCCATCCTGGTAGTGTTTGGCTTAAATAATTTTTAAGATTTCCTCAGGTTTCAATATTTTTATACTCTTATACTCCTTAATATTTAATAAATGCTTATCATAAGTTATGATGTGACCAGAAGATGATTCAATAGCACATTCTATCACTTTATTATCATCAGGATCATCTTTTACAACATTTATTTTCTGTTTTGGTTCTATCAACTTGGCAAAAAGCAGTATTTTTTCAATTATATTTTTAGCCTCATTTTTGCTGTATTGAAAATCTCTTTCAAGCACTTCAACTGTTTCATCCAAAATATCTTGTGTGGTGAATATTTTAGCATCAGAAAGAATCAATTTCTTCAATAATTTATATGCAACGCTATAATCCCATTGAGTAGCAGAAATAAGGAAATTTGTATCTACAGTAACTTTCATTTTATTTTTTTGATCTTCTTACTCTTTGGACTAGTTCAGGTACATCACTATCTTTGATACCTAACTTTTCTGCCCTTTTTCTGCCCTCCAATGCAATTGTTCTTAGCTCATTAATTAAATCTTCTTTTGATGGAGTTAATAACTTTTTCAATATAATTGTATCTTTAGCTGAAACAACTGAAAAAATAGTTCCCTCACTAGCTTTTAACTCTTCCCTTATATCTTGGGGTATGACAATTTGTCCCCTTGATGACATTTTAATAGTTTCTGCTGGCATTTTGACCTCCAATATCCTTATTTTCTTATAATAAGATTAACTTATTTATAAACTTTTCTGTTAGAAAACAAAGCAACGGAATCCCTCGCAACGAACGAAACGATAAAATGAAATGTCTCACTTGATACTGTTTTTGATAGCTCTTAGAACTTGATAGAATGCTCATTTTTCCAACTTTTTGGAACGAAATTTCGCTCCATTTTGTGGGGTGAAAGAGCATAACAGGAATTAATCTCAATCGCTACGGGGCAAAATTAATCGAATTGGCAAGAATTGTTACTACTCTCATATCGCTATAAAATCAGAAGATTTATATATATATTTAATTTGTTAAATAAAATGGACGAAAGATTAAAAGACGAATTACGAGAAGTTGGTTTACTTCCATTATCTCTAGATGAAAAGGCTCAAGAGGAATACCGAAAAAGTTACGAGAAACTAGGGTTAGAATTTGATCTTTCAAAAATTGAAACACATTTCACTCCTGGAACACCTAAAGACATTCTTCAGAAACAGGAGGCTATCCTAGCAAGTGTAGATAGATTGCATGAAATGGAAGTTATAGGACAAACAAGTTCTGCAGATTATACTGGACTTGTAAAACATATAAAAGATGATTTAGAATATATTAGGGCTCAAGGTTTACATATAGGTTTTAAATTAGCTACTGGTGGAGTTCCACTTACAAGTGTAGTTGGTGTAAACAGAGATCCATATACTCCTTAACAATTTTTGCCCTTTCTTCTTTTATTCGATGGAACTTAGTTTTAGATGTACAGCCGACTCAAAAACTCTAAAATTTTGCTCTTCGAGCATCGTTGCACTAAAAATCAATCCCTCCAAGTATTCGGGAGAAATAAACAGCCATTAACCCACTCCGAAGCCTTGCAGGTTTCTCCGTCCAAATTTTGCCCCATCTCTGAAAATTTCTCCAGCTCTGTTCGGATTTTCCAACTCTGAACTACGGTTCGAGGAAAAATCCTCACGAGGTCGAAATTTTCGAGGGCGTCCAACTTCGGTTAACGGCATATGTCAAATTCTAATTTTCAACTCGTCCAGTCTACAATTCTTTACCCAGAAAATTATAAATAAGTGCAATTAATTTTTGATGAGTTTAGATAATTCACAGTCTGATAAAAATTAAATATTTTAAAGCCATCTACCCAGCAATATTCACATAATGAGTTTCAAACTCCTCTAAATCATCAAGATTTTTCCTGAATTTGCCAGTAAGTTTTTCCAATTTTCTTGAATAAGTCTCAATTAGCAGCAAAAAAGCCTTTTGCTGTGAAACAAAGATCCCAGGCATCTTCTTATTTGGTGTATATCGAAATATCTTCCTGCCATTCCTGTGTTTTTCAACAGTCAAACCGATTAAGTCTGCGTAAGAATCATATAGGCTAAGGAATGCTTCAGGTTCGCTTAAATTCAAGTTGATTAGCCTTACTGATATCTCCTTTGCCATAGATTATGTCATTACTTATAAGTAGTATATAAATTTTTTGTTTAAATGAAGCTAGAATACCTAAAAAAAAGTCATAGAAAAACTATCTGTTCAATTAAAGAGCCTGTTAAAAATATTAAAGCTTTGGATGCTTAAGATAATGGCTCCAAACGCTTAATTCCCTATAGAATTCACTAGAAGACTCTGACCTGTGGATCACATTCTTGACAGGTCTTTTCTCTTCAATAGCCATTTCCAGGGAATCCCGGCTGTATTACAGCGACATATACTGCCCTGCCGACAAATGAATTAGTCATGTAGTCAAAATAGGATTTTCCCTTGTGATGAATATAATGATCCTGTATGACTTCAAGAGGTACACTATCAATCTTTGACAGCACAACTAGTTGGCCAAGCTTTCCAAGCTCATTGCAGATCTCATAGACAAAATCTGCATGATCTGGCTTTATCATAACAAATGTTCTTTCAATCATGAGATTATGAAAGCATATGAGTATATAAAGCGAATCTTTAACATAAAATCTCAAATATGTTTGCCCAAACACAAGTTTTGCGCAATTTTCTTTAAAAATTAGAAACGTTTATAAACCAAAAAAAGTTATTGGCTTTTATGGAAGTGTTAAAAAATCAGAAATGCCCGATCTGCGGTGAGAATTCACTTGACCTCGCTCAAGATGAAGTCGAGGTTCCTTATTTTGGAAAGTGCTTTCTTTTTTCGATGAACTGCGAGAAATGCAAATATCACAAGGCAGATGTTGAAAGCACAGAAGAGAAAGAGCCAACGAGATACTCTCTGGAAATATCCAGCGAAAAAGATCTTACTGTAAGAGTTGTAAGGAGCTCAAACGCAACAATCAAAATTCCTCATATTACCACGATTGAACCAGGCGAAGGGGCAAACGGATACATAACAAATGTTGAAGGGATCCTTAACAGGATAAAGCACAACATTGAATTATTGAGGGATTCTGAAGAAGACCTTGAAGCCAAGAAAAAGGCCAAGAATCTATTGAAAAAGCTCACAAGGATCATGTGGGGCCAAGAAAAATCAAAATTGATAATTGAAGATCCATCTGGCAATTCTGCAATAATATCAGAGAAAGCTGAGAAGACAAAACTGAAAGTTTAGAATTCTTGATTGATTCAATTCAAAAAGTATTTAAGCATGATATTCTTATAAGAGCATATGTCATTTATCATAGTCTATATTACATACAGCAATGAGAAAGAGGCTAAAAAGATAGCAATGCATCTTCTTAAGAAAAAGCTCGTCGCATGCGCAAACATTTTTCCGATCAAAAGCCTTTACTGGTGGAAAGGAAAGATTCAAGGAGAAAAGGAAGTTGTCTGCATTGTTAAGACAAAAAAGCAGAATTGGAAAAAAGTCAAATATGAAGTTAAGAAGATTCATCCATATGAGTGCCCATGCATTATGAAGATTAATGTTGGCTCCAACAAAGAATTTAATGACTGGATAATTAAGGAATCTAAATGATTGCGTTCATTTCTATAGTTTGATTAACCATAATAGTTATAAAAGGCAGTTTTAATAAATCATAAACTCAAAACAGGAAAAAATAGGTGAATGCAATAGCTATTCCATCATGGATGAAAAGAAAGATTATGGAAGTCTTTGTGACAAGTGATGTTGATCCTGTTTATGCCATAAAAGCAAATGTAGATCCTCAAGTTTTTGGGGCATTCGGCTCATATTTTAGCAGGAATCCAAAAGACTTCAGGGTTCATCTCTGGAATGCAATTACCGGACAAGTGGAAGAGCAGCAAACAGATGTTGATCAAGATGATCTGAAATGGATCCTTGACAGTGAACTTAATGCTCCCTATCAAGCAATAAAAAAAGGATTGAAAACATCTCAAGATTTCTTTAAGAAATGGTATGGGAAATACAGCCATAAAAGCATCGCAAATGAAGTCTGGATACCTATGGTTGCAACTAATGTCTCTCAGCTATGGGCAAGAGAGATTGCTTACGAACAATTAGCTTTTTTTATCGAGCAGTCAACTAGATATGTGAGATGGGACCTTAACAAGATGTATAAGGATATTGACATTATGGAAAGCCCTGCAAGAAATATATTTCTGAATTCACTTCAAACTTCAATTGAAGGTTATGATCAATTGACAGATGTGTTTATAGGCTATTTCACGAGCAGAAATCCGATTGATGAATGGCTTGTAAAGCAGGATGAGTCAATTAAAAGGGCTCCCCAAAATGTGCAATTGGCAACCTACAAGAGGCAGATACAAGGTGCTGCTTTGGACAGGTCAAGATTTCTGCTTCCTCAGGCGACTCAGACAAACATTGCCTGGATCTGCGACGCAAGGTCAACTGAATTTGACATTGCTGCCTGGAAAGGCCATCCTTTACATGAAATAAAATTCTTGACAGAATTTATGGAAAAAGCTGCAGGATCGATTGCTCCTTCATTGCTTAAATACACTGGAATGAATGATTATTATGCAGACAATCTGCATAATTATAATTTTGATCTAGCGGCTGAACCTCCGGTGCCATTTGAGAAAGGTGTTGACCTTATCTCATTTGAGTCACAAAGCCTGGAAAAGACTGTTGCAAATATCCTCCTCAGGCACAATAAGGGAGGAACTTTCAGCCAAAGGTTTGAACAAGTTATGAGAATGAGTTTTGAGGACAAGATGGATGTGCTGCATAGAGTCGTGAAGAACCGCGGTCCACATGACGAGAAAGTTGAAGTGGACGAGACTTTCAATATGGCAAAGCTTGCATATGAGGTTAGGACAGATATTGGTGCAACCAGGGATTGGCGAAGGCATCAGAAATGGGATAGGAATGAACCTTTGTACACTTTGGATAATGGGTATTATAGACCTGATATAATTGATGAGCTTCCTCAAGAAGCTCAACAGTCTTTTGATGGCGTCTTTCAAGTTGCTCACAAGGCAGAGAAAGCGATTACAGAAGCAGGACTTCCTTATCAAGCACAATATGTTATCCCTATGGGAACTAGACATCCAATTGTGTTTGCAGGAGGCCTTGATGATTTCCAATACAAGGTTGGATTAAGGACAACCCCTCAAGCTAATTTCTCATACAGAATTGATGCATTCAACATTGCAGAGGCTGTTGTCAGGCAGGCGCCATGGCTTCTTGGATATGAAACATATCCAGGAGGAAAAAGTTTTATGCAAATATATGATGAGGCTCCTTTAAAAGGTATTGTCAGGCTTCAGACAGGAGAAGCTGAATTTCATAATTAGCTGAAGCTACAAACAAAATTTTGAGCATTATCGACGGTCATATTCAGGCTTATAGTTTAAACTGCAATTGAATCAATAATTTCGAAGTCGAGTTCACAGTAACATTGATAGATTGAATTCAAGAATTTCTTAGCCCGTTGCTATCATAAAACCTAATCTTTTTAAACAGGATTATACTTTGAAAATATGCCATGAACATATATTATGACACCAATTTGATTGATGATATTAGGGAGCATCCAGACAATAATAATTTGTTAATTAATAGCAAATTCAAAAACTGGGCAGGCACAATAATCAACAATTTGCGATTCAGAACTGGGTGTGTTGATGACCATTATGAATCGCCAGAAAATAGAGAACTCTTAACATCATGCCAGGCTCATGCAGAACAGCACAAAACTCCTATGCAGGCAGATTCTGTAATTTTATTGTCGCATCCTTTTTATTTGCATCTGAGCCATATGGTATATTTGTACAAGGAATCGCAGTATCAGGATGCAGATCAGTATAAGAGAAAATTGCTAAGATTCCTGAAGGCTGATCGTGACAAGAACAAAGTAGCTATTGTTGCAATAGAAACATTGCATCATTATGCAGCTGCAACCAGTATTCTGCTGGAAAAGGGTTATATTGATCAGGTCATTTTTTCCTGGATTGACAGCATTGACCCATTGCATGAATCTGATTTAGGCCAATTTTCAGGCAAGAACGTTTACATTTGTGGAATGTATAAACAAATCTGCGTAAATAACTTAATCATGTCACTCCGCGGCATTGCTTCTCCAAAGAAAGTTTCTCAGATAATCGATCTAATTTTAAGTTCACCAAAATTATTCACAGAAAGATTGATGTCAAATTTGGGTTTTTCTGAAACATCAAATAATTCAAATGACAATACAATATCCTTAGAGCAATTAATCACAAAACTCGGCCTATCCCCACTTCCAGCATAATAATTTATAAATATAGCCTTCTTTTTGATGCATAGTTTGTGGTTATTATGAAAAGATTATCGATGATCTGCACAGGCATCATGATTCTTCTTATCATAACTTCTTGCAGTTCTCCGTATGAACAAGTTGTTGTATCATCTAAAGAAAATGAACAGTCAGCAGAAGTAATTGATGTACTGGGTGAAGATATCCCATCAGTTGAAGAAGACAATCCAGCAGATGAAAGCGATGCTCAGATAGTTGAAGCAGATGATCAGATTGTACAAGATTCATCCACAAGCCCTGTTCCAGAGCCACAGGTAAATGAGCCAAATACAGGTCTTACTCCTGAAGAAGAAAATCTTTTGAGGGAAAAAAAAGCATTTTTGCTTATTGACACAGCTGTAATAACAAAAGAGCAATGTCCAGACCTTCTGGATTTATGGGACAGGAACCTGCAGACTGCTCGGGAAGACCTCAATGACGCATCTGAGGACATTGATGGTTATGAGCAGGATCTTATAGATGCTAGGGAAAATTATGAAAGTGCTAAAAGTTCAGGCCTTGATGCTAGTATTGAAACAGCAAGAGATAGATTAAATGATGCTGAAAAGGAGCTTAGAGAAGCAGAAGATAAGGTTACTGACTTGGAAGATCTCCTATTCAAGACAGGTTATACAAATGATGAAGTAAACAAGAAATGTTCACAACTTAAAGTGTCATGATCAGATTTTTATTCGAATTGTTGGTCAGGTTACTTCTTCATTTTTTATGCCTGACACATTTAATATGAGTGAGATTGTGTTATACACTTCTGGATATTTGTCAATATTCAAAATTTCGCCATGCAATCCTTCTGAAAATATTCCAGCACAATTTCCTTTGACAATATATGATTCTGCATATGGAAGCATTGAGCTGTTTAAGTTCATGATACCATCCCCATCTGCCCCATTAGTGTCACAACCGCTTCCTGAGATTGTATATATCCTTGCATTTCTTGGCTCATAATTCGGGTCATTGAGCTTTTTCAAGAAAACACCATCATCATACATGTCCTGGCATTCTTTTTTCTCTCCAAAGATTTCACAGAATGTTTTGGTGTTGCCTGAAACTCCATGGTTTGGCGTGGCAATCAATATTACTTTGTCCAAAGATTCATCTCCGAATATCTGTATATACCTTCGTACAACAAGCCCACCCATTGAATGTGCTATTATATTCACTTTTGGCTTCCCAGTTTTTTGCTTCATCAGCCTTATCACGTCATTCAACCTTACAGCATACGTGTCGATATTGTCTGAGCTCCTTGTAATATGCACATAGCTTCCAAGAGAATAGAAATAATCATAATAATAGCTTGCCTTTACTACCACTGGCATTCTGAATAGCCCCCATTCATTGTTTTTTATGGTTTCTGGATCATAATCATAGCTGACTATTCCTGCATTTATGTAGCCATCATCCTGAAGCTTGTATTGAATTTTATTGAATATGTCCAATAATGGCTCAGGAGATGTTTCTCTAAGCAAGGAATGTCCGTGGACAAGCAGCACAGGATATAATATTGGATCATTGCATTCATCAGCAAGACAGCATGAGGCGCATTTATTGTAGGCGCAGCATTGAGGCAGGTTTTGAGTCAATTGATTGGATATGGCTTCATCAAATGTCATATTTAATGATAGTGATATGTCTAATAAGCCAAGGCTTTGGAGCTGCTCAATCATTGAGGAGATATTTGAATTATTGCAATAATCCGAATAGTATGAATAAGTTAGATTGTCAGCCTTTATCAATATTCCACTTTGTGTATAGTTGAAAAAAGAATAATTTTGGTATGGCAAGCTGCCCACTTGGTATGTGGTATTTGAATATTCGTCAAGAATCAGTTTTAGGGCATGGCAGACATTTCCTGTGTAATTTTGGCAATAGCCAAGCAGACATTTTTTGGAATATTCCATCTTTGTCAGATTAGAGCCATACTCATTGATTATTTCGCTGTTTGTGATAACATCAGATTTAAAATCTGCATATTTGCCAGAAAGCTTGTTAATTTGGCTCATAAAATCTGTCAGGTTTGCAAATCCAGAAGATCTATATGTGATTCTGATTATTCTCAGCTCATCAAATATGCTGCTTGATTCATAAGATAGGTTTTTGGATATATGCGGCTTGTCTATCTCATATATATTTATCAAAGACAAGTTTAAAAAGTCATCTTTTAGGCGATTATATCTTAGGATCTGGCTGTTTTGCATATAAATTAATGTAATAGCAGCATCCAATAACTGCTGGCCAGATTCATTCAGATCATAAAACTGCCTTCTGTAATTTAGGCTAAGCTTGTCAGAGATGATAAAATAATCTTCATCCTGCCATAAATTAGAAAGGTTTTGTGCTTCTTTTAAGCTCATGGCTAGTTTAGTGTTTAATCCATTTTTTTGGATCATGATCTGCTTGTCTTCGCTCAAGTCGTCAGTTGAATTAAGGATCAGTGATGTTTTATGATATGAGTCAAACGCACGGTTAAGCTTGTCAAAGACTGCTGCAAGCATTTCCTGAAGTTCTGACTTAAGCGTTTGTTCTTCAGGCCTTATCTGGTAATTGAGAGTGATGAAAGAAGATCTGCTTCGCAAAGGGCTTTTAGTAACGCATAATGTTGACTGAATATTTGAGCATTGAATGTCAAAGCTGTAGATCTTCTGCCCGTTTCCTTTATTTCTTGGTGTTAAGGTGAAGTTTTTGTTCAACTCATCAAAATTCTTGACATAATACATTCCTGAATCAACAATGATATCATTGCTTCTGTCAACAAATGAATAGGTGCAGTTAGCTGTGCAGAACATGCTGTTATCGACCTTAGCGATAATCTTTACTTGGCTGCTCTCATTATTTAGTATGGTGTATGAATTTGAAGATACATTCAGGTTGATAAACAGGTCATTCCATATCTCAAACCTGATCCTGATGCCCATAATGAATAAGGCAGAGATTAGGATTACACCTAAGACTATAAGGCTGATCAGCATTTTTTTTGACTTTTTGAGATTTTTCTTGATTTCCCGCGATATTTTTACCATAAGAAGATATTAGATGTCCAGCTTTAAATTAGTTTCTGTTGAGCTGCCATCGAATTGAAAAACTAAAATACAGAACAATTTGGTAAGTAAAATCTCTTAAATATATATCTTAATTAAATAAACTAATGGATTTAATGCAATTTATAGAAAACATTTATGCAGGCATAGCCAAGTATTTAGCTCTTGTCTCATAGAATCTTTTCTTTCCATCTTCTACAATGACTTCAATCTGCTTAACGCTTTCAGCACTTTCTTTTCTTAATTGTGCAATCTCTTCAGCAGATTCAGTCTGGAAACTTACTATTGCATCCACAAGAAGTTTTACTGAGGCAACATTAAAAGTTGTTCCGTATCCAGCTTTTAGTGCAGCTTTGTCTAGTTCTCTTCCCAATGAAGCGACATCCTCTATTCCTTTATTTATTCCATCTTTTAGCTCTTCCATTGTTTGAGTAGCTTCATGCAATCCATAAGAAGCAGTATAACAAGCATCCATTATTGTGAAAACATGCTCATTGTTGGTGAAGAATGATACAGCCCTCCTGTATACTCTGTCTTTAAGGTCATGTGTTTGCTTTAATCTTGCAACAAGGACTTCTCCCATGTTGTATCCAGTCTTAAGGTCTTCTGACAAATCTTTAAGAAGCTGGTATTTCCTGTCTTCTTCAACAACAACCCTGTCAGCTTCATCTCTTGACAGCTGTAATCTTGATTTGACTTGCTCAGACGAATTATCAGAAACTGCATTGTCATATGCATTTTTTGCAGATTCAAATTTAGTCTTAGAATCATTTAATATTTTAAGCTCTGCTTCCATTACTTTGTATGCCAAAGTTTCTGCATCTTTCAAAGCAAATCTGAAATCCATGTATCCATCAAGTATCATGTCTTCTTTCTTTAGCTGGTCGGCAGTGTCGTGTGTAACATGCTCGTATATCTTCTTGACATTTTCAAATCTCTTGTGTGGTGTACCTCTCATAAATTTCATCCACATTTGCTGTGTTCTCTCAGCAAGACTAATTTCGCCATCAGCAAGCTGATCAACTAGTTTTTTTGAATCTTCTCTTATTGAAGCAAATGCCTCTGATATCTGCTGGTATCTCTGTGAAACATTCATATCTTCAACATTATCTCTGACCATTTGGTTAAAAGTGCTCATGTATTGAAGTGTTTCTGCAATAGCTAACACACTTGGCTGGTCAACAGATACAACTTCCTGCAAGATTGTTGCAAGCTGAGAATCCTCGCCTTTTTGAATTTGAATTCCAAATTTATCAAGAACTTGAAGTGCTTTCTGCAAATATCCTTGCGGAACCAACTGTGTATTATCTGCCATTGAAAGCCACAAATGCCTGCCAATTTATAAATATTTTGTTTTATTACTATTCTATAATAGTTATGAACAGATAAATTTAATAATACATTAATAATTGCCAATGTTAGCATGGCATCTGGAAATATTGTTAATGTTCCAATAAAAGATGGGCAAGTAGATGTCCCTTCATTCTTAGAAGCTAGAAGACAAGCGGTCATGATTACTAATGAAGAGGAAGAAGTAAGAAGATTGTTTAATATCGACCAAGAAAAAAAAGCATTTTCAGATGCACTAGTTGCTGCAGCAAAAGCTAGAGATGATACTAGCATGACTCCAGAAATTGCAGCAGAAGCTACTGGAAGAGTTTATGACAGTTTTTTTGTTTTTAATGATTTGCCAGGTAGCCTTAGAACTAATCTAATGAGTATGTATGTCAACAGAGTCCATGCAGTCTATATGCCTTTAGCTGCTGTTGGAACGATTTTGGCTGTTTCAGCAGGCGGTATTGTCGGAATAAAATATGTTGCTCATAAGCATCATGTAGCCATCTTGGAAAAGCAGGAATTATTGGCCGAATCAAGCCTTGAAGAATTGCTAGGCATCAGAACAAGTGTCGAATCTAGTGCAGCTGAAATTTCCAGTTATGTTACTGAAAAAAAACCATCTGATTCAGATGATCTTAATCAAATAATTCAATTAGTCAAAAGTCAACTAACAAAAACTGACGACTTTTTCAATAAGTTCAAGCCCATTGAAGAAAAGGTTACTACAGAAAATTCTGGCCAGGTTGCTGAAGAATCTAAGACTGTTGAAAGCATTCTTTCAGAGTTATTGCGGGAAGTTAGGATAGGAAAAGATAAGATTCAATTCAATGAAAACTTAGTGGCAGTTTCTCGTGGTCTTGATTCTTTAATAAATGAAGTAAAAGCAGCTGAGCCAATCAATGTTTTCATAGAGCGTGCCAATTCATTATATACAGCAGGCATGGCAGCAGTTGAACATAGGCAATTGAAAGAAGCAGTTGATTACAGAAAACAATTAAGTGGGATAAAAAATGATGCTCATGAATTTTCAGTTCTGCCGGCAGAGTTTAATAAAGCATATCAGTCTGTTATTACAGTTGTACAACATGAGCCAACTAGGCAATGGGCAGAGAAAATGCACCAGGACGGTTTAATTTATATCCAGAATGCTGATGTTCCTCATCTTAAAGCCACAAATCAGGAATTGAATGATATGGCAGCTAGATTAAATCAAGAATATGAGATATTTGTTGTTAAATTGCCAAATGTTAGGACCGCATGGCCATTGGAATGGTACCAGTTTGAAAGAGATAGGGGCGGAAGGGTTGTAAGGAAGATAACAAACAGGGATTATTTCATAAGATGCCAGGCAAAGCAGAATGGGAAGGTCATTCCTGTAACATTTCATGATGTTGCGCAGGATAAGATAGTCACAACTGACATGTTTGGATACCGCATATCAGACGACAGCCTGCATGTTGACGATGACACAATGCTTGAAGAGTTCAAACAGTTAGTTGGCTCTGGAAAATACACGAAAACACCGCTTGCGGCTAAAAAAAAGGGATTTCCTGATGAAGAGCCTAAATATAAGTCACAAGAGACAAGAATGGTGCTCCCTTTCACAGACAAGACTGCAATGGTTCCAAATGATATGGACATTTGATAGAAAGCATAATTATTGTTAATAGGTAGCAAGACTAAAAGGAAACAAAAATGACAAAAAGCGGAAGTTCGGTCAAAAAGGAAATTAAAGTTTTTGCTGATGAACTCAAAAGTAAATACTCTGTGTTGAATGATAATATAACCAATGATGAAGGCAAAATTGAAACATTAGTTGCCCAAAGGGAGGAAATATTTGTCAGATTGGCAAAGACTTATCTTCCAGAACTTGACGCTGATGACATTGCAAGGACTTTGAAAGAGGTTCAGGCAGAAGTTCAAGGCGTCTTCAGGAAAAAACAGGAAAGAAGGGCAGAGCTTGACAGAATGCTGTCAGAAACTGATAAAACCAAAGAAAGTTATCAGGATAAGCTTGAGGAAATTACATCTTCTTTAAATAAAAAAGTCACAGCAAGAGATGAATTGTCAGCAAAAGCAGTAGCTGAATTAACAGAAATTCCGGGATATGTTGCTCTTGCCACTTCAGCCACAAAATTAAGATCAGATCTTGATAGCGACGGCAATACTTTAGAGTCAACCCTCTCAGATTTTGAGAAAAAAAAGGCTGCTATTGCACACAATAGATTTTTCAGATATTTAACGAACAGAAATTATGATCAAGAGCATGCAAAGTTTTTTGACTCATGGATTGCAAAAGCAGTTGCCTATGATAACGCCAAAGGAAAATTTGTCAGCTATGCAGAACTCAAGAGAACATATGATTACCTAACTAATATGCCTGAGCTTATGAAAAAAGATTATGAAGAGCGATTGGCAAATCTAGCCGGCATGGAGAAGAAAATAGGTTCTTTAGAAAAATCAGTTGCAGAAAAAATCGGTTTGACTTCCTTAATGCAGGAAATAGAACAGCTTGTTGCACAAAGAGATAAATTGAAAACCCAGATTAATGCTGAAAATTCAAGATACAACACCTATTCTTCTGAAAAGAATGAATTAGAAAACACGAAAGATAATTATCATTCTGAAGCAATACAGAAGCTGAGAAGTTTCCTTAAAGGGCAGAAAATGGCTGATCTTAAAGCTAGAGCCAGAGCTACTTCAGGTTCAGAAGATGATCAGTTGGTTGCAAAAATAGAGCAGATTGATTCAAATATTAGGGAATTTAAGGATGGGATAAAAGATTTAAAATCCAAAGTTGAGAAAGCATCCAATGTCTACAACGGCGTTACAGGTATTTTAAGCAATTTTGAGGCGCTTGATTATGATTCCACCAGATCCTGTTTTGACAGTGATTTTGATATTAATTCATTCCTAGCTGGTTATGTATCTGGAAAATATTCCCAAAGTGAAGTATTAAGTCAATTGGAAGAAAGCCATCACAGAAAACCTGTAAAGACTTATTCCTCATATGATGATGGAAATAGTGGGTATGGTGGAGGATACAGAGGTGGTCATAGTTCAAGCTCTGGTTGGGGCGGTGGAGGATTTAGCAGCCATTCAAGTGGCGGGGGATTTGGCGGAGGCGGCATCAGTATTGGGGGAGGCGGCTTTGGAGGCGGTGGAGTTAGCATAGGAAAAGGCGGTTTCTAGACATTTAGCAAAGCAGATTTATATTCAACTGAATTATAAATTTTAAGGGCAGAAAACAATTCAAACAAGAAAGAAATGAAACCTTATCCAATTGCTCATGTTGTAAACTGGTATTATGACAATTTTTGTACAAGAAAATGCTTCAATAAAGAAAAAAGGCTTTTTGATTGCTGGAGTAAACTTCAAGAGTTTGCCTCAAAGTATAGTGGTCTGATAATAAGACACAACGAGTTCAAAGATTTGTTTGATAACAGCCATATTAATATCTGCTTGCTAAAAAGCCCAATTTTAGAAAAAGAACAGTAGGATTGATGCAAATGGATAGATGGCAGAGGGAGCCTGATTTTGATCCTGATAAGTTTGATTAAGGGTTATCGCTTCTTCTTTGCTTGAAATTTATCAATGTCTTTTTTTAAGTTTTTTGGGCAAAGATCGGGATGATCAAAGTTTTCTCTTATTAAAGCCATTACACTCGAAATAAACAATTGATTTATAAAGTTCGGGACTTCAGCGTAATTTGTTGAAGTTAATTCTAACATAGGGAGGCGCAGAAATGAATAAGAAAATGGAAGTAAAATATTTTACGTCAGCAGACGAAGTAAGAAAATTCGAGAAAGGAAAGGTAGAACTGGTTAATATTGGAGGCGCAATGGTAGGTAAAGCAACTTTTGAGCCAGGATGGAAATGGTCTAAGCATGTAAAGCCAATTGCCAAAACTGAATTTTGCGAGGCTCCTCATTTCCAATACCTTATATCCGGTACATTGCACGTTGTAATGGCTGACGGCACGGAAACAGACTTAAAACCAGGCTGTGTGTCCTTGCTGCCATCAGGTCATGATGCCTGGGTAGTTGGAAACGAACCGGTAGTTGGGGTTGATTTTCAGGGAATGGTTGACTACGCCAAGAAAGTAAAATAATCAAAGGCTGATATAGGGGTCTGTCCTACTAAACGAACGTTAATTTAGCATGTAAAAAATTACCCCACGACCAGACTTTTGTTGCTTGTTTCTCAAGCATTGCTGGGGTCACTTT
>Ga0209541_10003472_pt1 | contig 28913 bp, 24 predicted proteins | sample RifCSPlowO2_01_FD_184027 | JGI IMG/M metagenome (GOLD analysis project Ga0209541, IMG submission 184027) | Groundwater microbial communities from Rifle, Colorado - Rifle CSP2_plank lowO2_0.1 (SPAdes) (version 2) | ecosystem: Environmental > Aquatic > Deep subsurface > Groundwater | place... | reverse complement strand
CCTCAATAATTAAGGTTAAGTTAGAATCAGGATTAGTTGTTTCTTCTACTGCTCTTCCTGTTATTGTTATGTCTTTTATCCATGTTGTTAAAGCCCTTATCCAGTTGCTTTCTGAGCTTCCTATTGCATTTCCTGTTAGCAGATCTGTTGATAATGCTTCTTCTATTTTTCCATCTCTTTCTATCTTGAGGTTATTTTCATCTAAATCAATGCTTTTCCCATTTTCTTTCTTGATTACATTGATGTTGTTGCTCTCTTTTGGTATTTCTACTGTTAAGTTTGATTTATTCTCTAGTTTAATTGTTTTTTTCCACTTTACTGGCTTGTTGATCTCTGCTCTTAACTGAACTGTTTGTTCTGATTTGTTTATTACTGTTGTAACATTCTGCAAAGTTATGTTTGATGCTGTTTCATTTGTTATCGGGATTGTGATTGTTTCATTTGCTGTTAGGTTCTGCTCTGGTGTTCTGTTTGCTATCGGAATGCTTATTGATTCATTTAATTCTGGTATTTGCACTTCTGTCTTGTTTTCTTCTTGTACAGGCTGCTCTGTTGTTTCATTTTGTACTGTTTCTTCTGTCTTGTTCTCTATTGGCAGCTCTGTTTCATTTGATTCAGGTATTTGAATTACTTCTTCTGTTTCATTCTCTACTGAGGTTTCTTCTTGGGTCTCATTAGAAGGTGTTCCTTCTTTTGTTTCATTTATTGATTCTGTTGTCTCATTTAATTCAGGTGTTGTTTCTTCTGTTTCATTTTCTTCAATTACCTCTTCTTTCTTTTTTTCTTTAGAATAAGTTCGTTCACTTTCAGCAATAGTATTTCCATTATCAATTAAGCTAGCAGTAATTGTATCTTCTTTTTCTAAATCAAATCCTAGTTCATTTATGTCAAAGCTTAATGTACCTAGGTAGTAGCTCCCATTTACTAGTTCTAAGTTTAATTCACTGACTTTCTTCTCTATTTCCTGTGTCTCTGTTTTAAATACTATAACACTATCTGCATTGACATAAGAATTCACAGATAGTGTTAACGTTGAATCCTTAACAGCAAATCCTGTAAGAACGGATTGCTGACTCCAAAGATAAAACGAACTTGTAATAACAAGAACTACAAAGATGAAGAAAACTAAATACAATTTTGAATTTAAAGTCTTACTTACTTTTTTTATTACATTTTTAATTGACATTTTTCTTTTCAGCTCGTTGATAAACAGTCCATACAGTTCTTGGATCTCTATGCAATAATTTCGCAATATTGCTATAACTCAAATCATAGTGATCATGTAAAAACTCAACAATAGTTTCTAGTACACTCAGCTCCCTATTCGCTAAATTCAAAAGAGGAACATAATACCCAGAATCATTAGATTTTAATTTTCCAGAAAATTTTTCAGAAGCAGATTTATACGCCTGATAAATTGTTTTATCGCTTCTTTTTATTAATAAAGAAATTTGTTTGTTGCTTAATTCTAAGTTTTCTCTTAAATATTTAACAATAGCCTCAAAGCAACTTAACCTATCATTAAAAATAGACACAGGAATCAGAATTTCTTTTTCCTCCAATCTATGAAGAAGATCAATATTGCTCAGGTTATATTTTTCCTTAGTTCTCTCAAAAAGTAATTGAAGCTCTGAAAACTCGGGAGAACTAGCAAAATCACCTGTTTTTCCTAAATCCCCTCTCTTTTCTAAGTACATGTAAGTTATAAATACATCTTATGTAAGTAAATATTATCAAGTTATAAGTATTAAAGTATGTATATGTAAGTTATTTATATTTATTTCCATTTACTAGTTATGTAAGTTAAGTAAGATACATATGTAAGTATTAATAACAGTTATGTAAGTTAAGATAGATATATATGTAAGTATTAATAACAGTTATGTAAGTTAAGATAGATATATATGTAAGTAATAACAACCGTTATGTAAGTTAAATAAGATACATATGTAAGTATTAATAACAGTTATGTAAGTTAAGTAAGATATATATGTAAGTAATAACAACCGTTATGTAAGTTAAGTAAGATACATATGTAAGTATTAATAACAGTTATGTAAGTTAAGATAGATATATATGTAAGTATAAAACTAAAAAAGTACCTTATCATCAAAACAAAGCTCAACTAGGTATTTATCTACTTGCATCAGATTGCCTTTCTAATTCTAATTTTCTAGAAATAGCAGAACTAGCTTGCTCAGAATTATAAGCGCTCAAAATCTCTTCAGCTAAGGCATTCATCATTTTTTTCTTCTTGCCATAAGATTTTTGGTAAGCCCCTTGCACCATCATCCTCAAAGCAATATCAATTCTTCTTTGCGGAGCACAATCTACAGCTTGAGGATATTTAGCCCCACCGTACTCGATAGAAGTTATTTCTTCTCTAGGAGCAGCATTCTCTAAAGCCTTAACAAAAACCTCAACAGGATTTTTTTTAGTTTTATTCTCAATAAGCTCAAAAGTGTTATATACAATCTTATACACAGTATAACTCTTTCCCGTACATTTTCCAGAAGTTAATTTATGCTTTTTACCCCTATGCCCCGGAATCATTAGTTTATTCATTAACCTTTCAACAATGGGATATTTATTTTTCCAGAACCTAACAACAGTATTCTTTCCTCCTGTTTTCGGAACTAAAATTGGATTTAAATTAATGTAATTAACTAAACCTACATCATTAATGACAATTCCAGTTGTATCCCACTTATTAAAGAGTTTCATCTTCTACCCTTCTCTATTTTTCCTCTAATTAAAGCATTTAAGCTCTGGTCATTCACCTTTATAACCTGCCATCTAATTCCAGGTATGTCTCCTTTAGATTTTCCCATCGGCCCACCAATAGATTCAACAATAACTTCATCATGCTCATTAATCATTTTAATAGCATTATACCCTGGAACAAAAGCAGCAATTTTCTTGCCATTCTTTATAAGTTGAACAACGACACAATTTGATGTTAAAAATCCATTAGCTAAAAAATTATGATTGTCTGACAAAGTGGTTATGTCATAAACATCCTCTTGGTCTACCAAGTCTATAGTTTCTATTGTTTCCCAAACCAGTCCATTTTTTAAACCATTAGTAGCATTTTTGCACCATATCTCAAAACTAGGTATATACTTATTCGGCACTTTTATTAAATCTTCTTGAATTTTATTTCGCAACCAATAACCAGCACTGCTTTCAGTCAATCCATCTAAACCTATTTGCTGCACTGCCTTACTAATAGAATGTCCATTATTGGTTAAAACTTGAATCTCTTTAAAAGCGGCAATTCTTCTTTTAATTATATTTTTCTTTGTTAATAAGTACTCGTACATTAAGCACGCAGCTTCACTCCTGTCCCTTGAATAAGCAAAGCCTATTTTGCCATATAAATTAAGCAAAGATCTTAAATCAGAATGTAAAGATATTATATATTGTATCATTCTTGCTCCATCCCCCCTAATAAACTCATTTCTTGGAATAACTGATTTAATTTCTATATCAAAGTCTCTCAAAATATTTGAAAGAGAATCAATAAAGTTTTCAATAGATATAGCTTTTAATTTGTTAATTCCAAAATCGGGTCCAATAGGGGTTGTATGGTTTCTCACTTGTGATACAGAAGGCTTTCTCATCTCCGAGCCAAAATACGATCTTAAAAATTCTTTTTTAATCCATTTAGGGGCATTATTTAGCCATCTAGGGATACTATAATCCAGCAATGTCTTATTGCCAACAGGAGCACCTAAAGCTATTAACAGTAAAGCTAGACTTTTATTTGTAATTCTACACTGATATGACTTCCCTTTTATGACTCTAATACCATTAGTGGAATTAACATAGCTTGTACTTATACCCTCAAATATCTTAGAAGAGTTGAATCCTAAATCAGCTATGTCTTTTTTAATTTCTTCCAGATCCTCTGGTTTTCCAGTAAAAACAATTTTATACCTCAAAGAATTTTCAGCCCTGTCCTCATAAATCCCACCATCCCCAAACATATGCCCAAGAACCCTGGTAATCTTAGCTATATTTTTATTTGAAGTTCTAAAGGGTAGTAAGTTCTTTGCCTCTAATTCCCTGTATACCTTAGAGAATTTGGTATTAAACGGTGCAACTCCTTCCAAAATATTTTTATCAACTAGGAGAACATCACTGTCCTCGTATTCAACAGATTCATAAGGATAAACAACTAGTTTATCTCCCACCTTTAGCTCTTTAAAGTCCAATGACCCTTTACTGCTATAAAATGGATGATCTTGTGTTGCAATTAGCTCTCTCCCTGTCTCTTTTGTTTTAACTCTATAAACAATGTCATTTTGTTTTTTAGTGTTAAACTTCATAAAAGCAATAATTTTTGTAGGCTCTAATTCTTTTTTATTAAAGCCGACAGAAATAACCTTGCCTTCATAGTTTAGGATATCTTTAATTTTGATATAAGAACCGTCTAATAAAACCTTTGTATCCGGATGAATACATTTTCTCATTGCAGAATTTGGCTGTTTAGCTTCTCTTTGCGTCTTTTCTAAAACAATGCCTTTTGCTTGCGGACACCCTTTTAATGGATCTGATTTTCTTTTTAAATTAAGCACCCTCTTAGTAAACCATTTACTGCTCCATCTAAACTTTTTACGTTTATCTTTTAATTTTTTCCCCGTATTCAATCCATTAGATTTGCTTCCCATTATAAAACCTTAAGTTCAACATGAAAATATTTTTGCAAAATAGCATTATAAAACTTTACATTCTTCCCATCTCTTCCTATAAGCAAAGCCTTGGTAGGGGTATTAGCATGTATCTCAACAAATTTTCCTTTGTCCTCAATGCTATCTGCATGCAAAGGGTAAATAAGACCATTTATAAATTTAACCTTATCCTCATTAAACTCGACAATCTTAAGCTTTTTCTTGGTTAATTTAGAAAATAATTTGGCATTCTTTCCTTGTTTTCCAATAGCTTTTGATCCTTGGTTTTCTTGAACAATAAACAGAAAATAGTCATCATGATAAAAAAGATCCTTTATCTTAGAATGAGTCAACTGCTCAAACAGATTTATTTGCTGAATTGTTTCATTAGAATATTTCATCTTAAAAACTTAACACTGAAACAGAAAAAGGTTTCTTGCAAATCACACCCAACTCTTCATTGGTCTCTTTCAACTCTTTCAGTGTAGCATTAAAAACTTTGCAGTAATGTTTTAAATCATCTAAAACATATTTAGGGCAATTGCTAGAAGAGTACACAAATTTAACTTTGCCTTTTTTCAAATTCTTCAAAGTCAACTCAGTACCAAGAATGACCTTGCCTTCTTTCAAAACTGCTCGTAGTTCTTTCATTTTGTCCTCATTTTTGCAATTAAGCTCGGTAACCCCGTTCCTACAGGAATTTCTTGATTTAACATTACATTCTCAATAACGGAATTTAATTTATCTTCCTCACCTTTCAAAGTTGCATTAATAATATGTTTTATAGGTGTTTCGAAACTTGCTCTTGCTAATACACTTTCTTTCTCACCAGTAATGCCACTCCTTGTTATACCCTTAATAGCTCCTGCAGAAGTCATCACATCAGCCAATAACATGATATGCCTTATATCAATATCTAAACCCTGGTTTTCAATAACCTCGACAGCTTCATTGATAATAGCTTGCCTTGCTGCCTCAATCCCTAAAACAGCTTCTGTCTTAAAGATATCATTAGTAACAGTCTTCTTGCAATCCACCCCTTCAATATCCAAAACATCTTCTAAATTATTACCAACACAAATAACAATGAATTCATTATCTCTTTTCACAGGCAATACTTGTTTAATGCCTTTAACACCCTTAACATGCAAATCTCTGCACTTCTCTCTTAATTGATACAACTCTTTCAATTCAAACTGTTCTGCTTTAGGTCTAATAGCAATAAAATCTTTGTTTGTCTTAACGCTTACATTTTTCAATGTATCTTCAAGAATTTTAGAAACATAATTTTCAGTAATTCCAAAATCTCTCATTTTTTTCTTGTCTAAGTATACCTCAATCCTAAATTGAGTCATGTTAATTGTAAACTCTTCAACTAATTCCCCAAATTTAGTCTGCTTAATAGCTGCAGCAACTTTCTTAACGGCAATTGGGTCCTTGGCAATATCTTTTTGCAAATAAACCTCAATTTTTGGAGTACTTGGTTCTTTTCTCGCATCTAAAAGCTCAATAAGTCTCGGTAATCCCAACGTAACAGCAACTTCAGCAACACCTGCAAAGTGGAAAACATTCAAGGTGTTATGAGTTATTACACCATCAAAGGTGGTAAAAGTCTCTAAACCTGGAACACTCAAATCATAAACATATTCATGCTTATAATCAATATACTCGATTTTTTCTATAGCGTCCCAAATAACATCTGAATTAAACATTCTGTTCATGATTTTTAGTTCATCATTTATATTGACATTTTGCTCTTTAGCCAATAACTCAAATTTCTTCATATATCTGAATAAAGCGGTTCTTCCTATTCTCTGCCTCTTAGTAAAGTTATTAACGTATCTTGTAGGCATTCCTAATTTCTTCGCAGCATCATAGAATAAATTTCCAAATCCAGAAACCATGTCTGTATAATCCTGTGATTTTTCATTCCAGAATTTCTTTGATTCCTCTGATAGTTTCTCAAGAGCTTTCTTTTTATAATCAATATCGCTTCCAATGTGCTGTAAATATAAAGGTGCATACTTATATGAAATTAAAAGCCAATATTGCCCTTTTTTATCTGTTATTTTATAAGAGAAGATATTAAATCTGTTCAAAAGGATAGCAACTCCATCTCTCAGTTCTTTTGAATTAGAAGAAACCCTAATCATTTTCCTAGAAGCATGAAAATTGCCATCCCCGTCAAAGTATCCCCTTAATAATGCAGAAACAAACTCATTCTTTGCAGAATAAGCAAATTCAGGCACTTTTTTGTTCCTAGATCCGGTATTGCACACAGATTTAACAAACTTAGCTAATAGTGAAGACGAAACTATATTATTACAACCAAGTGCAAATCCTCTAGAGCTCCATTCTTCTTTATAGTTCAATCCTATAGACTCAGTAAATTCTTTAAGATTGAAAACATACTCTCTACTAACATTTGAAATACCGACCTGACCAATATTAGCATGACCTTCAGCAAGATAAGCTCCGATAAACCAACCAAAGAGTTTATCTAATTTTATTTTATTTGGAATAGGCTTTGCCATACCAAACTTTCCCATCAACATGCCATTTTCTTCAACACTATCAGAAATATAATTTTTAACCAAGATGTAAGAAGCACAATATTCAGGTAAGTACTGCATTACTGGAATCCTATCTCCAATAAATAAATCTTTGCCAGCTATAGAAACAATACTGTTATTTTTTCTAGTAACAAAAGAATGATAGTCAGTAGCGATTATGCTTCTGCCTGATTGAGTGGTTATCTTAATTAGTTTTTTAGGAGATTTTACTCTGTTTAAAGCTAAAACTTTTCTCCACTTGAGTTTCTCATCTTGATCTAAACTCAAAACTAAGATTTCTTCAGAAGGATTATAAATCTCATAACTATCTTTAACTCTTGTTTTAACCCTTTCAAATAATTTATCAACAAATTCCCCTATCTTCATTATTTTTATTCTATTTCTAAATTTAAAAATCACTTTTTCATCATAAGATGTGCACATTTGGGTACCTGGTTCACCAATGCTCTCTGCAGTAACAATTCCAATAGCTTCTCCTGGGCATAGTTGGGAAGAATCGAAAGCACTTTTTACTCTCTCTAAAACTTTTCTAACTTCTTCACTTTTCAGTTTATTGGCCTCAGCTTCATCTCTAACCTCATCTAACAATTTCTGAGGCAACATGCTATACTCTTCATATACAGATTTAGCCATAAGTCATAACCTCTTTCACAATCTTAGTAACATTAATCTTACCACCTTCGCTTTTATGAACATCAATACCATCATCTCCATATTTAAACTGAACAATCCTACCATTTGCATCTCTCACAGTAAAATCATATTCTATCTTCAAATCTTGTAATGCATTAGACAATCTTCTATACAAATATCCAGATTTAGGAGTTCTTAGCGCAGTATCCATTAGGCTGTCTCTACCTGTCATTGCATGGAAGAAGTATTCAGTAGGGGTCAATCCAGTTCTATATCCACCATAAACAAATCCTTTGGCTACAGGACTCAAACTTCCTTTCTCAAAAACAGGCAAAGTTCTTCCTCTATAACCATTTCTTATTCTTCCGCCTCGTAAAGCTTGCTGTCCTACCGATGCAGCCATCTGAACCACATTTAATATATTTCCTGTAGCTCCAGATTTAGCCATCAAAATAGTAGAGTTCTCATGTTTAACATGCTCAAAAACAGTTTCTCCAATTTTATTTCTTAGATTATTAAGGTTCTGTAAAATAAGTTTCTCTAAAGTCTCTTCAGGAGTCAAAGCAGGCATAGCTTCTAACTTCCCTTCTTTATACTGAGCAATTAATTCATCAACTTTCTTCTCAGTTTGTGCAGTTAATTCTTCATTCTTAGAAACAACGCTGCTAGGCAAATCAGTATCTGATATTGAAGTAGTAAATCCATTTCTCAAAAGAACTGCAATTCCTAGTCTAAACAATTTTCCTAACAAATCAATACCTGCTTCTTCACCATATTGAGCATATAATGCTCTAATCAAAGTCCCATTATCCTCTCCAATAGTAGCTTTATCAATAAATCCCTCAACCAACCTTCCTCTCTCAACCTTAACAATTCTCCCATCTCTTGAATTCCCAATAAAATCAAAATCTCTCGGTAATAAAGCACTAAAAACATCCTTTCCTTCAACCTCTTTACCTTTAAGAATGCTAAAATCAGTTACACCAACAGAATACATCATTTGAATTGCTTCTTCTCTTGTAAAGCTTAACCCATTAGTCAAAAGATAGTTTCCAGTAATAGCATCATTAGTGCATCCAACAACATTATACCCATTTTTAGGAGTGATAATGTGGCTTTGTACTTGCATTAATATGTCTGCCTCAGCTCTTGCTTCTTCTGTCTGAGGTATGTGCAGATTCATCTCATCACCATCAAAGTCTGCATTATAAGGAGTACAAACACCTGGGTTTAATCTAAAAGACCTTCCAGGTAATATCACTACTTTATGGCACATTATGCTCATTCTGTGTAAGCTTGGCTGTCTATTAAACACACAAATATCTCCTTGCATCAAATGTCTTTCAACAATGCATCCAAGAGTTAAGTCTGTCAAAATTTGTTCTTTAGATTCATCAGCAATCTTTTTTTTCTTATGGTCTAAAGTAATCACATAATTGGCACCAATATACTTTTTAGGCCCATTAGTAATTAATTCCTTTAACCATTCAATGTTCCATGAATTAACTCTTTCAGGAATTGTCAACTCCATAGCAACAGATTTAGGGATTCCAACTTCATTGAATTTAATTTTAGGATCAGGACTAATAACAGTTCTCGCTGCATAATTCACCCTCTTACCAGCTAGGTTATATCTAAACCTTCCTTCTTTGCTTTTAATTCTTTCAGAAAGAGTTTTCAAAGGCTGCCCCGATCTATGTCTAGCAGGAGGTACTTGCGCAATCTCATTATCAAAATAGGTTGTTACATGATATTGTAATAAATCCCATAAATCCTCAATAATAATTTCAGGAGCCCCAGCATTAATATTTTCAAATAATCTCTGGTTAATCCTCACTATATCTCCTAGTTTGTGTGTCAGATCATCCTCACTTCTCTCCCCAGATTCTAAAGTGATACTTGGTCTAACAGTGACAGGAGGAATTGGTAACAATGTCAAGATCATCCATTCAGGTCTCGCATATTCTGCATTATAACCAAATAATTTAACATCATCATCAGAAATTTTTTCAAGTCTCGCTTTAATTTCAATAGGGCTTAATCTAATATCATTCTCAACATAGCTACTAGGTTTTTCAAATTTAACTTTGAATTGTTTAGCTTGACAATGAGGGCATTTGCCTAAGTCTTTTAGAGTTTTAAATCCTTTAAGACCCTTTCCTTTAATCTCTTCCTTCAAAGCCAAAACTTTCCCACATTCTCTACATGTATATTTCAAGAAATTAAGAATTTGTTTAACATATTTAATGTGAACAACTGGTCTTGCCAAGTCCATATAACCAAAATGACCAGAACATTCTTTTAATTTACAATTACAGGTTTTACATCTTAATCCAGGATCAATAACTCCTAACCTTATGTCCATTAATCCTCCATCAACAGGATATCCTTCTTTATCATAAAGTTCTGGTGTTACAATCTTAACACTAGCCATCTTCTTTATCGTTCTCGGACTCAATAGACCAAAAACAATACTTCCAACCTTTTTGTAAATATATTCCTCATGCATTTTGTAAGATTCTCCTCAACACATCTTTGTTGCCTTTAACCAGCTTTTTTTCTTTTGTTTTCATTTTAGTATTTGCTTTTTAATATCAATTTTGGATAAATACACAATGATTTAAGTTCATCCATTAAAAGTTTAAATGCATAACTCAACTCTATAGCAGTAATCTCAACATTGCTTCCACATTTCAAGCATTGCTTAACATCTTTAAAAGTATCATTCGCAGCTAACATTCCACATTTTTCACAAACATAAACAATGGTTTTATCTGAATCAAATCTTTCTTTTAGCAGTAAGCTTGCGCCATGAGCTACAAAACAGTCCTTCTCCATTTCTCCAACTCTCAAACCCCCACCTCTGGCTCTACCCTCTATAGGCTGTCTCGTCAATAATTGTATCCTTCCAGAAGCTCTTGCATGTAACTTATTAGCAACCATATGTTTTAATCTTAAGTAATACATATTTCCAACAAAAATTCTTGCCTTGAATCTCTCACCAGTCATTCCATTATAGAATACTTCAGTTCCATTCTCTCTAAAGCCAAATTGCACTAATTCTTTTCTCAAATCACTTTCTTTTTCAACATCAAAGGTAGTTCCATCAATATATCTTCCAGCCAAACTCCCGACCTTTCCTGCAATAACCTCGATTAAATGGCTTATAGTCATCCTTCCCGGAATGCTATGTGGTGAAAATATTATATCTGGAGTTATTCCAGAAGCTGAAAAAGGCATATTCTCTTCATCAATAATCATTCCAACAACACCCTTCTGCCCATGTCTAGATGCAAATTTATCTCCTATTTCTGGAATTCTTTGATCTCTCAACCTAATTTGAACAACCTTATTCCCTTCTTCATTCTCAGTAATAACAACCATATCAACTACTCCACCTTCACCTTCTCTTACAGTAGTAGAGCTCTCTCTTCTTGTGCTTGCCGCAATACTAAACTCTTCCAACTCTCCCAAGAATCTTGGTGGACTTGTCTTCCCTATAACAACATCATCTTCTTTAACTTTAGCTCCTGCATAAACAATCCCATCTTTCTCTAAATGTTTATAGTCTTTTTCAGATCTATATCCCTTAACTTCTTTGTCTGGCGTGTGAATCTCATCAGTTAATCCTCCACTATATCTCAGTTCTTCAGCTTCATAAGGTCTAAAATAAGTGCTTCTTACTAATCCTCTCTGTACAGATCCCCTGTTCAGGATAATAGAGTCTTCCATGTTATATCCTTCAAAGCTCATTAATGCAATTGTAACATTTTGGCCTGCAGGATGCTTGTCATATTCTAGCACATCATGCATAAAAGATTTAACAAGAGGCCTCTCAGGATTATGTAAAACACTTACATCAGTATCCATTCTTATCAAGAAATTAGTGGCATATAATCCCACACTTTGTTTCTGAATTTTGCTTCCTCTAATAAGTCTAGACGAACTACCAAAATTAGAATAAGGAATTAAGCTTGTTGTCAATCCCAAGATAACAACAGGACTAATCTCCAGATGTGTATGCTTAGAAGTTAAGTCTTTTTCCACTAATGCTACAAAAGATTCCTCTTCCTCTAAAGCATCCAAATATTCAATAACCCCCTCTTTCAATAAATCATCCCATGAAATACTTCCATGAGTAATCTTATCAATGTGCTCTTTAGTCAAAAGAGATTTGCCATTTTCAACCCTAATCAAAGGTCTTCTTAGTCTTCCTTTAGAAGTCTCAATATGGATTTCATCTAACTTAGGATCATGAATGAGATTAACACTTTCTAAAAGTTTATCTCCAATCCTTTTCTCCTTTACTTTTTTAACAAAATCACTAGGATTGTCTACAGTTCCTATATACTTATTGTCTAAAAAAACATCAACCATCTTGTTTCAACCCGCAGTTCTCTAAAACTTTCTTAATTTTTTCCTCAGAAACTTCCTCCTGAGAAATACTAGCCAACATTGCTAAATTTTTCCTTAATCCAATAGGGGTTCCCTCAGGTGTTTCAATAGGCCCCAGTCTCCCCCAATGAGTGCTATGCAAAGCTCTTGCATCAAAATTTTCTTGAGTCGTGGACAATAAGCTAACAACCCTCTGTAAATGAGACACAGTAGCAGTAAAATTAGTTCTGTCAATATTTTGGCTGATTCCCTTTCTTCCACCTACCCAAACTCCAGTTGCCATTGCACTCTTAATTCTAGAAGTTAACAACTGATCTCTAATGATAATCTTAACAGATTGAAATTTACCTCTTTTTACAAGCCTCTGGAAGTTATAAAGCATATCTTGAATTAAGGTTCTTAAGTTAACTCTGAACAAGTCAGCTAAGAGATCACCACTTAATTTCAATCTCTTGTCCATATAATGATCCTTATCGCTTAATTGCAGATTTCCTTTGCTAACTATTAAGAATCTTTTGATATACTTACATAAAGTATAGGCCTTTCTTAATCTATCCTCGGGTTTTATTCCTAAATGAGGGAATAGATATCTGTCAATCATTTCAGAAGCCCTTTCAATCTTCTCCTCCCTTGACTGAGTAATGCCAATTTTCTTAGCCATAAATTCTAAAGCATCATCCTGGGTTTTCAAGTCAATACATTCATACAAATTGATAAAAATATCATCATAAGATTTGTCTTTAGAGATAGCATCAGAAATTTCTTGGTCTTTCACTAAACCTAGTGCTTTTATAATAGCCACAACTGGAATTCTTTTTAACCGTGTAAATGAAAAATGTATAACCCCGTCTTTCATCTGCTCAATAAGATGTGGGATTCTATAACTTCCTCTTTCAGAGTATAATCTTGCAGTATACTTACTAGGTCCTGTTTTAGCTTTATCAATAAATAATTTATTAGAAGCTAAATCCTCAACAATAATCAAAACTCTTTCATTTCCATTTAATATAAAGTAACCCCCAGGATCATTAGGGTCTTCATAAACCTGAGCTAGACTTTCCTTATTTAATCCTTGTAAATGGCAATACTTAGACTTTAACATAACAGGAATCTTACCAATAGGAACAGTAAACGATTCTCTCTCAACACCATCAATATAAGTGCTTACACTTAGACTAACAGGAGCAGAATAAGTTAACTTCCTTAGCCTAGCCTCTGTAGGGAAAACATTTCTTCTGCTTCCATCAGCTTCAATTAGTAAAGGCTTCTCAACTTTTATCTTTCCTAGTTTAATTTTAAAATCTTGGACTTCACTTGGGATAATTGTCGGAATAATCTCATTAGCTTCATCAACAATCTCCTGCATCCTTTTATCCATAAAATTGTTAAAAGACTTGATATTAGACTCTACAATAGAGTGCTTTGAAAAATAATCGCCAATGACATATTTATATCCTTCTACCATTTTATGCAACAACAATCCTATAAAAAAAAGATTCACCCACTGTGGGGCTTTTCCTTATAACTTTAATAACCTCTCCCTTTTCAACATCTAAGCCTACAAGAGCTGGATCAGTTTTCTTAATTTTTGGTAACTGTTTCTTATCAATATTGTATTGCTTCATTAACTCATCAGTCTCTTCAGGAGTCATCTTGAGATGCTTAGGTACTAAAATATGTGTCCTCACATCAAATTTCTTCTCCGTTTTTACTGCTGTTTTCTTTGTCATTTTTTATAAGTTCGGGCCGGACGGGATTTCCACAAATTTGCTTAAGCAAACACTCTTTTGAACCCGCGACCACTTGGTTAAAAGCTTCACCGCATATTCAAGTGCTCTACCAAGCTGAGCTACCGGCCCTTCGCCCTGACCGGGATTCGAACCCGGGTCCCGGCCTTTCTGCATTAACTCGACAGGGCCGGATGATAAACCCCTACACTATCAGGGCACACCTCCAAGAGAGTAATAGGAAAGTAATGGGATAAGTTTTTAAAAGTGATGAAAAAACGAGAAATTTCTCCAAATTTCTGGAAAAATCTGTGGAAACCATTGATTTTTTGATAATATGTTTGCTCCTGCATTTTAAGAAAACTCACTCTTGGTGTATGTGGAAAAATGAATAAATATATAAGCATTTCTATTACTCCCTCAGTGTAAATAAAGAGTTACTTCTTTACCAAACACTTTTTCAAATTCTTTAAGGTATTTCTCAGTTAATGTTATTCTAGCAGGTATTTGCATAGCTCCGATATACTCATAAAACTCTTTTAACTCTATTTTAGACGGTTTGCTGAATACATCATTCTTAACCTCTATTTTAATTACATTACCTCTCTTTGATTCCTCATCTTCAACAAGGAAAACAACAGTCTCGAAAAGATAAGCCTTACACTGTTTATCCCCATATTTTAGGGTATAAGCGGATTTTTCAATAGTTTTTGATTTTCTTTTTTGAATACTTTCAGCAATATTTTTAACAAACAAACGAGCAACTCTTCTCATTTTCTGAGACTCAGCTTTACTCAACTTCTTTTTAGTATCCTGCAATTCATTATACCTTTCTAGTTGCTGTTTAGAAATCTTTTTCTCATCTATCAATTTTTTTAACCCTAAAACAGGTTTACTTATCTTAACACCATGGAATGCAAAAATATCCTTAAGAGCTCCTTCAACTTGTGTATGCATATCTTTGCTTTTAATAACTTCAGATCTTTCTTCAAGAACAGTAAACAATTTTTTTATCCTCTGCAAATATTCCTGAGCTCCTTTTAATAATCTATCAATCTCAGCACCTTTCACATCTTTTAGAGTGCCATGCTCAATATCCTTGTAATACTTCCTAATCTCCTCTAAATTCTTTACATATTTTTCTTCCAACAACTTTTCTTTTTGAACAAAAGTTTCTCTCAGCAAACTAATCGTTTCAGCAGGAGTTGGGGGGTTTAATCCATACATCATCAAAGCTGCCTGAGCAGGATTTAACATAGCATAATAAAGATCTTCTCCCACAACACTCAACAACTTTCCTCTAGTCCTTTCTAAAAGTTTTTCACCTAATTCCATCTGCATGTCAATTGCCTCAGAACTGGGTTTTATTCTACCCATTTTTAATAATAATTTCCAAGGCATAAAAACTCCTCTGTCATACAAAGGAACACCATCTCTTAAAAATGTGAAAATAACAGGATTGGCATCTTTAACACTCTCCCAGAAATCAGTTAGAATATATGTCTGGACATGAAATTGTTTATTGACTCCTGTAATTTTAGCCGCTTCTAACCCTTGTCCTATTATAATTGCTCTTAACTTATCTTTAAGTTCAAACCTCGACATCCTCTTAACATCTGTATCATCAACAACAACATAAACATCAATATCATTGCTTTTTTTATCCCCTCTAAACAAGCTTCCTGCTGCAACATAACTAACAATATACTTATCAAATTTCTTTAGAACCATAGACTTATGTATTTCAGAGATTCTTATTGCAGCCAAGAAATCCTTAGGATCATAGATTGTAGCCCCCATTGCAATCATTTGCAACAGCTCATATTTTCCATCAAAACAATTTTCTTTTAGCTCATCTAATAATAAAACTTGAACCTTAATCTTAGGGTCAATAGTAGTAGCAAGTTTGTTAACCTCAATGCTTACCTTATCGGCAAAATCAAATTTATTTATTTTCTTATCAGCAGGATTGCTCAGCAATATTAATGAGTTGATAGCATCCTTATCCTCTTGTTGTTTAGGCTCCCCAAAAGACTCTTGCCCTTTCACAGTATTTCTAGTGGGTAACAAGGCAATTCCCACTAAATTTTTCTTATAGTCTTTAAGAATAAGGTCTTTTAAGTTTTCTAAATCTTTCTTGATTTTATCAAATTTTTTTTTAAGTTCCTCTGGAAGGGGAGAGTCTGGAGAAGGCAAAGGAATCATAACCTATTTTCCTTATTACCCTTTTTTAAATCTTTCTTTTTAAGAAAATATATCCCAACTGCAGTAATAGCAAAGAGAACAGTCAACCCCAAACTAAGTAAAAGCATCTTGTTAAAGACTGGATTAATCCAATCTGCAATAACACCTTGAAGAGGTTTTACAAGAGAAGCATCATACACAAGTTGATTTGATAAACTATCTCTATTAATAAAATACTGACCAATCCTGTAATAAACAGCAGCTAGTCCTGTTGCAATAGCGCCCTTGATAGATAAAGTATATACACTTTCCTTCCAGTTCATAGACCCAAGATAGACTAATATAATTCCTAGTATAATGAGAATTACTGCAAAAATTAAGGTATAGGTAATATAGGTTCCATAACTCTTTGCTTGATCAATAAGACCATTAACTTGCTGATCTATCGGATTCACTTGATCATCTAATTGCTTTTGCAACTGAGGCTTTGATTTGATAAAGGCTTTAGGGTCTTTAGTAAGCTGTTCCAATTGTTTGCATTCTTCAGTACTGGAATCAACTTCACAAAGTTGTTTAAACTGCTCTAAAGAAACCCCTTGAGGCAAAGCAATTTGTATTAATAAATCTAAATTTTCAGGAGAAGTAATAATGTTTTCTACAACAGTTTTTGTTTTGCCTTTCAGTGAATCAATAGTTCCAAAAGCTGCCTGAGCAAAAATTCCTAATAATAATAAGCTTAAACCAATACCAAAAAAAACTCTTCCGAAAAACTTGCTTAAAGACTGCAAAAATCCCATTAACAAAGATAAATATTAACCCCTATTTAAATCTATTTTCTTCTAAACAAAAAATAAACAATCACCACAATTGCTACTAAAACAGCTAAAGGTATATCCGGTAATAAATTAAAATGGTTAACAATCAAAACACCAATCAATAAGAAAACTAAGGTTCCCAATCCCCAACCCTGATGTTTCATGCTTCTTTCAAGATTTCTTCTTAGTTTAGAATCTTGAAGTAGTTTTCTCATCCGTCTATCCACAGATTAATCACCTCTCAAAACAAAAGAGTTTGTTGTTATTTAAACTTAACTGAAGTCTGTATTAAACTCATCAGCCATTAATCTTTCATTAATTTCTCCTCTTAAATTTTTAACTATCAAATCTTTAATTTCAGTTTTCTCATAATTACTTAGCAACCAATAAAGTTTAATAAAAGTAGTTTCAGGAGTCATATCATTCAAATGCCCCAGTATACCAATTTCTTGCATTTCTCTTTCATTAGAATAAACATTAAGATTTAATCTTCCAAATATTGTTTGAGGTGCCAAAACAATAATGACATTTTTTTTAATTAAACTTTTTAAAGCATCAAATATTTTCTTGTGTTCTTTTGTGTACTTATCAAAGTTAGTTGTAGGCAAACTTCCTAACCCCGAAGCTTCAATAACAAGCCCATTATAATTCTTATAAAACAAAAATTGTTTAGAATCCATATTGATATGTGATTTTAATAAACCAATTTTAACTCTTTCATTAAATAATCTTAGTTGTAAATTTCCATTAACCTCTTTTCTAAAGGATTTATCAACATACTTAATTTCTCCTTTCTTATAATCAACTAAAGCCCAAGTTTTAGCATTAACTGCTTTAAACGCATCTCTTCTTGAAGTGTGCATCTTTCTTGTCTTCAATCCAGGTAATACTGCACAAGAATCATCATTTATGCTATTATGCATACAAATTGCAACATCTTTCATGCAAGAATTAACCGCAAAGTAAACAGCATTCAATAAATTCATCCTGGCATCACTGCCCCCCCTATCAGAACTTCTCTGAGATCCCACTAATAAAACAGGAACACTCAAATTTTCTAAAGCAAAAGATAAAGCAGCAGAGGTATAATGCAAAAAATCAGTACCATGCGTTATCACAATTCCCTTTGCCCCATTCTCAATTTCTTTTTTTATTTCTTTAGCTAGGATATTATAGTGCGCAACCCCCATATCCTGACTCCACATATTTCCAATAAACCTAGAATTAATAGACGCAATATCATTTAGTTCAGGAAACATGTTTAATAATTCTTCAGGATTAAACCTAGGAAAAACAGCCCCAGTTTTATAATCCACTTCTGAAGCAATAGTTCCTCCAGTATGCAAAATAGAAATCTTCTTTAAGCCTTTATTTACATTAGAACTAAAAACCTTTTTTTCTCTTTTATCTTTAGATATCAACTTTATCTTCTTAATTTCTTTCCTACTTACCCCGATGTTATATCCAGAACTTAGTTTGAGAGTGATAATGTCTTTGTTCTGTGATTGTATAAAAACACCATCATAATTTTTATCTTTGGTAATTATCTCTACTTTGTCTCCATTCGTAAATTTCATATAGAATTATCATCACAATTTGTATAAAAACTTATTGTAAATGAAAATAAACTTTTATTTCACCACTATAAACAAGTAAATTTATAATTTTTGCAAGAGAAGATTAGCTAGATCTCCAGGCAAATTCAAAAGAAAAAACAACTAGTATTATCCTATAAAATATATTTTTACATAAACAAATGCTTATATATAAGAATAAACAAGAAAAGAAATATAAATTAAAATTTGGGCGTTAAACTTACTCAAACCGTAAAACATCAAAAACGTTTATTGGCGTAAACGTTTATGATTTCGGCTTATGTAAATCATTGGGCTTAACTAATTTCTAAAGAGGTATATGTAGAACTAACTTATAAAGATTGCTATAGTAAAAACTATATAGAGCGATATATATACCCAAATATAACAATCAAGAAATGAAAGACAGAGGGGGATGGGAAAATGGATTTTTTAATACAGGATGCATTACAAACATCGAAAGAAAAAGACAGCTTCAGTCATTTTGAAGTTGGAAAAGCTACAATTAAGGTTGTAGGAGTAGGCGGAGCAGGCACAAATATGACTTCTTGGTTATACAAGAAGGGAATACAAGGAGCAGAGATATTTGCTTTGAACACAGATAAACAGCATCTTGATATTTCTGAAGCCGACAGCAAGATATTAATCGGTAGAGACCTTACTAAGGGTCTTGGAGCTGGAGGTTATCCTAATATCGGTTCTGAAGCAGCAAAAGAAAATTTGCATGATATTAAAGAGTCACTAACTGGTTCAGACATGGTATTTGTTTGTGCTGGTATGGGTGGTGGAACCGGAACAGGAGCTGCCCCCGTAGTAGCAAAACAAGCTAAGGAAGCAGGTGCAATTGTTATAGGCACTGTTACAATGCCGTTAAATATTGAAAAGGCAAGAATTGATAAAGCTGAGTTTGGTCTACAACAATTAAGGCAAACATGCGACACAGTTATTGTTATAGATAATAACAGGTTAGTAACAATAGCAGGTAACTTACCATTAAAGCAAGCATTCGCTGTAGCAAATGAGTTAGTTTCAACAATGATTAAAGGTATTGTAGAAACAATAGCAGTTCCATCTTTGGTAAACCTAGACTACGCTGATGTAAAAGCTATTATGACAAATGGTGGAGTTTCCATAATCGGAATTGGCGAATCAGACACTGACGCAAGAGTAGACGAAGCTGTAAAGAGAGCTCTAAGCAACCCATTATTAGATGTAAGTTATGCTGGAGCAACAGGTGCATTAATCCACATCACTGGTGGAGATGATTTAACATTAGATGATGTAAGCAGAGTAGGTGAAGTTGTTTCTGATGCATTAGATCCAGATGCTCAAGTAATTTGGGGAGCAAGAATCTCTGAAGACATGAACAACAAACTTAGAGTTATGGTAATCATAACGGGAGTAAGCTCGCCATACATCTTGGGAAAACAATCTTTCTCACAATCATCTGAAACTAGCAGAAAACTAGGAAACGAGCTAGGAATCGAGATGGTAAAGGCTCATAAAGGATTCCTTTAACCCCCTTTTAATGCCTTTAGGGCTAATGCTCCCCGGCATTAGTCTTTTTTTATTTTTTTAAAAACTTATCCTGAAAACCAGTATAGACTTCATTCTGAATTTATAATTAAAAAAAAAGTAGAAAAGATACAGGTAAATAGAGAAGTTAAAAATTCAGACATGACTAAAAAAGAGTTTGGAAAGCAATATTAACTCAAAGTCTTTTCTAATGTTCTTCTTACAAGTCTTTTTTGATCATTTTGAAGCTCCCAATAACAAATACCCCCAATCTCTCCACTAAAAACTGTATAGCCTGCACCTATAACATCTACACCCGTGTATCTTGGAGTAGTCTTAATAAAAACAGGAACATCTAGCCTTCTTTCAAATAAAGGAACTGGGTATACCATTACCTGCTTTTTGGTTGTATCAAATTCAAAATATGGAACAAGTTCATAACCCTCATTTTGATATTCAAACTCTTTCGCTTTCTTCTGAGCCCTTTTGCCCTTAGACCAGCTATTTTCTACAATATTTCTATAAAAGTTGTGGGGATGCACTGGGTAAATTAAACAATGCATCTTCTCTTCTTCTAAAAAAATCCCCCTTGTAAAATAACGGTTATGAGCTGGGCATATACCCCAAGTAAAGGGGTACCAAAACAAAAATTTATCTTTTCTTTCTATTACTGCCCCTCTTACATGCGGTTGCTCGTAAACAGGTAGGGGAAATATTTCTAATTGTTTGAGATGCTCAACACCCCCACTTGGCCTGTGAGTTTGTGGTTTTACAGACACAAAAGAAGGAATTTCTATTCCCCCGAGGTTAATAGTTCTAATTAATATTGGCACTTCGTCTCTATTCCAGAATCTGAATTCTTCTTCTCTTGGTTCTATTGGTTCACCTGTTATATCTACTTTTACTATCCATTTTGCTGTTTGCAATCCTGCATTAAACTCATCTTCAGTTAATATTTCTCTTCCTTCAAAACCTAATTGCCACCATAAAACATACCTTTTGTCAATAATATGTTCATCGTGAAGTCTTTGAATTAAATCTTTGTCAACCATTTTACTTTTGTGAAAACTAACTTTATCCAGTTAGTCTTAAAATTTGGGTAGTCTTAACGATCCGCTGCCGAATTATTGCCTCTAAATGTATCTTCACATGGGTAAAACAACAGATTCTCATCTCTTCTTTAGTTTAACCATAAAACCACTTACAGAATTAATTCTGTAAACAAATCCTTCAAACGCCATTTTTAATCTTCCTTCTTCATCTCTTCTCTAACGCCTTTAAACTTGTCTTTAATCTTGTCAAAAAGCCCTTTACTTTCCTTAGATGCTTCTTTAACAGCAGTTACATTTTCTTCTTTTACAATTGGAAAAGCACTAGGATTCATAGTAGAATTTCCATACTCATCGAAATAAGTAACAGTGTTAAGTTCATTTCTTTTTTTCTCATATCCTTTTTCTTCAGAATAACCAAGAGGAACAACACTAACAATCCTAAAGTGGTCAGGAGTTCTTATAATCCTAGCAACTTCATCCTCATCAAAAGCACTAATCCATGTAGCATTAACCCCTAAGTCCGTAGATTTCAAGAGGATATTTTGAGTTGCAGCACTACAATCTTCAATTCCATAAGTTTCAGCTCTATCATTATAAAATCTTTGTAAATTAGTCAAATCGCTGCAAACAACAATAACAACAGAAGCCTGCCCAACCCATAACTGGTCCCTGCAAGCCTTTCCAAGATCTGATTTCTTAATAGCATCAGTTACTACAATAAACCTCCAATCTTGTAAATTACCAGCAGAAGGGGCTTTTATAGCAGCATCTAATAGCTTGCTTATAACGCCAAAATCAACCTGCTTGCCAGTAAAAGATTTTACTGAAAATCTTTGTTCAATTGCCTTGTCTAGTTCCATTTTACAAAAGATTTAAATTAGAAAGGGTATATAAAAATTTCCAATGGAATATTCCTTATTAGTCAAGGTCTATAAAGCCTTAGAATCAACATCAAAAAGGCTTGAAAAGACAGAAATAATTTCAGAATTCTTAAAAAAAACAAGTAAAAATGAAGTAAAAACAATAATCTATTTATTAGAAGGAAAGGTTTTTCCAGAATGGGATGAAAGAAAAACAAGTTTCAGCACAAGATTGATGATTAAAGCAATAGCTTCTGCTTCAGGAAAAACCCCTAGAGAGATAGAATTAAAGTTAAACAAACTCGGAGACCTTGGTTTAGTAGCAGAAGAGGTTCTTAAGACCAAAGTTCAAGCAACATTATCAAAAAAAAGCTTAGATGTAAACAAAGTTTTTTCAAATCTCCAAAAGCTTTCAACTTTAGAAGGCCGGGGCACAGTAAATAAAAAGACAGCTTTAGTAATTGAACTTCTAACTCATTCTTCTCCAGAAGAATCAAAATATATTGTAAAAATGGTTTTGGAAAAACTCAGGATAGGCATAGCTCAAGGAATTATAAGGGATACAATAGCAAAAGCTTATTCTCTAAATCCAAAAGAAATAGAAAAAGCAGCAGACATAACAGGAGATTATGGGGAAGTGGCAGAGCTTGCAATTTCCAATAATCTAGAAGACATAAGATTAAGTCCTGAAAAGCCCTTGAACTCAATGCTTGCAATTGTAGCAAAGGATTTTGATGAAACATTTGAAGCATTAGGTAAAGAGGTTCAATTTGAATACAAGATAGATGGATTTAGATTGCAAGCGTTAAAAGGCAAATCAATAAAGATTTACACAAGGAGATTAGAAAATGTTACAAAACAGTTCCCAGAAATTATCGAATATCTCAATAAATATATCTCAGCGCATAATTTTATTTTAGATGCAGAGGCAGTAGCTTTTGATCAAAAAACAGGAAGGCATAAGCCATTTCAAACAGTTTCTCAGAGAATAAAAAGAAAATACAATATTGAAGAAATGGCAAAAAAATTTCCCGTTGAATTAAATATTTTTGATATTATGTATTACAATGGAGAATCAGTTACAGATAAACCATTGAAAGAAAGAAGAAGAATCTTAGAGTCAATAGTTAAGCAACAAAAGAAAAAAATAGTCTTAACAGAAAAATTAGTTACCACAAAATCAAAAGAGGCTGAAAAGTTTTTTAAAAAATCAATAAAAGAAGGCTATGAAGGATTAATGGCAAAAAACTTAGAATCTCATTATAGACCCGGAAGATATGTCAATGGTTGGATGAAAATAAAAAGAATATTAGATCCTTTAGATGTTGCCATCATAAAAGCAGAATATGGTGAAGGAAAAAGAGCTGGCTGGTTAACAAGTTATACAATTGCATGCAAAAATAAAAATAACCTTCTGGAATTAGGGAAAGTATCTACAGGTGTAAAAGAAAAAGCCATAGGTTTGACTTATAATGAACTAACAAAATTATTAAAACCATTAATCATAGAAAAAAAAGGAAAAGAAGTAACAGTTGAACCAAAAATAATTATTGAAGTCGCTTATGAAGAAATTCAAGAGTCACCAACATATACCTCAGGATATGGTTTAAGATTTCCTAGAATCTTAAGACTAAGAACAGATGAAAAAAAAATAGATGAAATTGATGATTTAGCAAAGGTAATAAAGGTTTACAACTCACAAAAAGGGAAAAAATAGGTTAGAATATAACAACTAACCGATAACAATCTTTATATATAGAAATGTATTTACAAGTAAATAACAAAATCCTAAAAAAAGAGGTGGTAAACACCAGGAGTGTGGTTTTACATGATTGTAAAAGAGGAGTTCCTAAACAAGTTAAGACAATTTTTCGGTTTGAATTTATATGAAGTCCGAATTTGGACAGCTTTGCTTTCTAGAGGCGTTTCAACAGCAGGTGAACTATCTGATATTGGAAATGTTCCAAGATCAAGGGCATATGATATCCTGGAATCTTTGGAGAAAAAAGGTTTTGTAGTTATGAAGCTTGGAAAACCGATTAAATATATTGCAGTTGAGCCAAAAGAAGTTGTTGAAAGAGTTAAAAAATTAGTAATGGAAGATGCTCACGATTCTGTAAAGAAATTAGAAGAACTAAAAACAACAGATGTTTTAAGGGAATTAGATCTTTTACATAGGCAGGGAATAGAATTCATAGAACCTACCGATTTATCTGGAGCAATCAGGGGCAGGCACAACATTTATGCACACATGGAATCTCTAATCAAGAATGCAGAAAAATCAGTCACTATTGTCACAACAGGGAAAGGACTAATAAGAAAAAGTGAAGCATTAAAATCAACATTAGACAAGCTGAAAAAGAAGAATGTAAGAATAAGAATTGCCGCAAATATAACAAAAGCCTCACTAGATGCTGCAAAAGAAATGGGAAAAATTGCAGAAGTAAGATCAACTAACAAGGTTAATGCAAGATTCTGCATCATTGACAACAAGGATTTAGTGTTTATGGTTATGAGTGATGAAAATGTCCACCCAAGTTATGATGTAGGTATATGGGTAAGCACACCATTGTTCACATCTGCATTAGATGGTATGTTTGAACTGGCATGGAAAGACATGACCCCATTAGACAAAGTAAAAGTCTAATTTTTTCTTTTTTTATTTTAAATTTTAGTTTGTGACTTCAATTAGTCTTCTTTCATAACTCATAACTACTTCCATCAATATTCTACCTCTTTCTTTTAAAACTTCAGTGGGTAGCTGTTTTAGTTTACTAGCTTCTGTTCCAGGTCTAGAACTAAACCTAGCTAAATTAACAACTTCCGGCTTTACCTCCTTAATCATGTCCAAAGTTTCATTAAAATCTTCTTCACACTCAGTAGGATATCCGAAGATTACATCAGTTACAATAGAAATTCCCTCAAAATTTTCTCTAAAAGTATTAACAATATTAACGAAATCCTCTTTAGTATGATTTCTCCTCATCTCTTTTAATATTTTGTTGCTTCCGCTTTGCACAGGAACATGTAGAAATCTCTCCAATTTATCACTTTTATAAATTTCAATTAAGTCTTTTAGCATTCTTTTAACATGCCAAGGATTCATCATTCCAACCTTTATTTTAAAGTCTCCTTCAATCTCCAATATCTTTTTCAATAAAAAAACCAAATTTTTTCCATGGTCCAAACCATAAGCTCCATTATCAGTAGACGTTAAATGAAACTGTTTAATGCCTTGATTCTTCTTCGCTCTTATTTCTCTTATAATCGACTTGTAATCTAAGCTCTGGATCTTACCTTTAGCTAATCTAGTTTCACAAAAACTACAAGCATCAGCACAGCCATAAGAAATCTGTATTACTGTATTACGTTCATTCAAAAATTTAGGTAAACCCAGTTTACTCCTATTAGCTTTATCTAACAATTCAATTCTTTCATGGTTTATCGCATTACCTATCTTGTCAATATTAAAGGTATTAACCAAAGAAGCTTTAGGATACAGTTTTCTGCATTTTTCTTTTTCAGCCTCAGCCATGCACCCGCTTATGACAATTTTTTTATTCTCATGCAGTTTAGAGAGTCTATTTCTAATTTTATTAGCAGTAGTCTGTTTTACAATACAAGTATTAACAACCACAACATCAGCTTCATACTCATTATCAACAACATCAAAATTATCTCTTTTCAAGATACCTTTCATTATATTGCCATCATCATGATTAGCTTTGCATCCATAGTTTTCAACATACACCTTTGTCATAAAAAAGAAAATTCAATCAGATTTAAAAAGGAAATGTTTTCTCCTCTGGATGGAGAACCATAAAAAGTTTCATACCCAAAAAACAGCGTAAGAATCCAAAAACAGGAACATATGCTTTGTGCGCATCAAATTTACCAGAAGAAACTTGACGTTTTAATTCCATTAAGAACTTATCCTCATTTGACGTATTAGGCATTTCTCTAAGGTCAATATAAGAAACACCCAAATCTCTAATCCTGTGCGCACCAGAAACAGCAATAATTGGTTTATTGCACTCTTGTGCAAATACATGTGCACCCTCATTAGATCTAGTAATAAAAGAAAACAAAAGTTGGGCATTATGCCCCTCTATAGCATCATAATACCCCTTACATCTTTCTAGTCTTTCTAAACCTATACCGAAATGATTTTCAACAAAAGAGAGCCCCATAACTTGTATTAAACCTTTGTCTCTACCATATCCCAAAGTATCCTCTAAATCCCTACCATTAGGAACTTGATTTGACCCCACAACAAGATGGTTATATCTTTTAGATTCGTCCTGAATAATTTGCCCATTAACTAAGTAAACAATTTTGCCACCTTTCTCTACGATTAAAGTATTGTCTCCTAATTTATCTGCCCTATAACCTATAGGAAGCTTGGAAATAAACTGCATTAGGTATCCGAATCTATCACAAACTGTACCCTTAGTAATTTCAAGATCATTACTAGTAACAGCGCATATACCAAGGTCTCTTTCAAAGCATCTATCAGCAATTAACTGCAAAAGATTCTTACCTTCATATCCTTGCAATCTCAACCAATGATCTTGAAATCCTATAACCCCATGCATACGAAGATCTGCCTTAATCATTAGTAAGAATAGAACAGAAAACAATATAAACCCTGTTTTTAACTAAAAATTATGTCTGACAATATCAGAGGACACAGTTAATTGAGTTTTTTCTAGTTATTATAATATTTCAGGAGTTAATATGGAAACTATAAATGATTTTAAGTGGAATCAGGGAATGAATGTGTATGATCTCGTTGAAAGAATCGGAAAAATCGGCTTTCAGGGAGTTGAACTAAACAAGGCAAGTAATGTAGTCATTAAAATGAAGAAAGAAGGAGCAAAAATCTTCTTGGCATTCACTTCAAATATGGTTACATCAGGCTTAAGAGGTTTCTTTGCCCAATTGATAAAATTGAAAGTACCTTATGCAATAGTCACAACAGTAGGCTCAATAGAAGAGGACATAATGAAAGCCAATGGAGAAAAATTCATCATAGGAAAGTTTAATTCAGATGATGTTTCTTTATACGAAAAAGGAATTAATAGAGTTGGAAATTTGTTTATTCCAAATGAAAGCTACATAAAATTTGAAGATTTGATAAATCCAATATTAATAAACCTCTACAACAAAAAGAGTAGATGGGCTGTTTCTGAAATGTTAAAGGAAATCGGGTTAACATTAAAGGATGAGGATTCAATTTTATATCAAGCTGCAAAAAACAATGTCCCAATTTATTGCCCAGCAATAACAGACGGTGCATTTGGTTTCCACTTATTCTTGTTCCAGCAAAAACATAAGGATTTTATAGTGGATGTAGTTCAGGATTTTGGTAACATTATTCTATCTATAAACCAAGATGATAAAAAGGGCTTAATTAGTTTAGGTGGAAGCGTCTCAAAACACCATGCAATCTTAGCTGCTTTACTTAATGGGGGCCTGGACTATGCAGTTTACATGACAACAGCTTCATCAAAATCAGGCTCTATGTCTGGGGCAACAACAGAAGAAGCTAAATCCTGGGGAAAAATAAAAGACAATTCAGATGCAGCAACAGTCATAGGAGATGTTTCAATCACCTTTCCTTTAATGATGATTAAAGTTCTAGAAGTCTTAAACAGAGAAAGATTATTGGAAAATGGCTAAATTTATTCTAAGCAAATCAAAAGCATTAGAGCAATATAACCTATTGAAAGAATTATGTGATGAAGTGGTTTATAGTTTTAAAACAAATCCAGAAGTAGGAAGAATTTTAGAAGAATCAACAGATTGTAAATTAGCAATTCATACAACCGAGTCTCTTGAAGAAATAAGAAATAAAAAAAGAGTCTGGTTCTTCGCTCAAGCATGGAATGAAAAAGAAATTGAATCCTTAATTCGTGATGTTTATGGATTTGTAATAGACAACGAAGCAGATTTAATGGTTTTATTAAATTACTTGAAAAATAAAAACATTAAACTTAATTTAGCTCTAAGAATGCGTTTAAAAGAAAACACAGTTCACACTGGAAAGTATTTCATCTTTGGTATGAACTCTAAACAAATAAATAAATTTATACCAAAACTTAAAAAAAATAAGAACATAAAAGAATTAGGAATTCATTTTCACAGAAAAACCCAGAATGTGAGCGAATGGAATCTAAGGTTAGAACTAGAAGAAGCATTGTCTAAAGAAACATTAGAATCAATAAACTTTCTGAACATTGGTGGCGGAATTCCATGGAATTACAGGAATTATAGTTTAAACGTCTTACCTGAAGTTTTTAATAAAATAAAAGAATTAAAATCCTGGTTTAAAGGTAAGTTATTTTTAGAGCCGGGGAGATTTATAGCCGCCCCGTCAATTAAACTAGAAACAGAAATTAAAAGTATAGACCAAAACAACATAACAGTAGATTGCAGTATTTTCAATGGAAGCATGGACACTTTTCTTTTAAATATCAGGTTATTATTAGAAAAAGAATCAGAAGAAGGAGAGGCATACGCCATTAAAGGTATAACTCCAGACTCTTTGGACATTTTCAGGTATCAAGTTAAATTAAATAATAAACCAAAAGTTGGAGATAAACTAGTTTTCTTGGATGCAGGAGCTTATAATTTTAGCACTGATTTTTGCAGTTTAAAAAAGTTAAAAACAGAGATAACAGAGTAATAAAAAGATTAAAAAATGATACTCCTCGACCTAAAGGTCGATGTATCTGATGATGGCCTACTCAAAGAGTTGCCTGATGTTCAAAATTCCAGCCATGTTGGCTTTGCTGGATGTAATGCTGGATTGTATCAGTAGTAACATTACCTACTGACCTGTAAAACTTTCCAGCACTCCAGAAATGCCCTCTTCGGAGATATGTTTTC
>Ga0209541_10003471_pt1 | contig 28914 bp, 31 predicted proteins | sample RifCSPlowO2_01_FD_184027 | JGI IMG/M metagenome (GOLD analysis project Ga0209541, IMG submission 184027) | Groundwater microbial communities from Rifle, Colorado - Rifle CSP2_plank lowO2_0.1 (SPAdes) (version 2) | ecosystem: Environmental > Aquatic > Deep subsurface > Groundwater | place... | reverse complement strand
AAATAAACTGTTTAAAAAGCTTTCTGTTTTAAAATTTTAAATTTTTATCTAGAAAAGGTTAAATAATAAAAAAATATTATAATTGCATGAAAAAGAGTTTTATAATATTATTAATTTTAATTGCAATAATCTTAATTGTAGTAAATACAGCAAATAAATATACTATAAAACCTGTGGTTAATGAAGATAATTTAGATTTCATTAATCTTCCAGAAGGATTTAAAATTGAAACTTTTTATGACAGCTTAGGATATTCCAAATTTTCTCTGCCTGGTCCAAACAATGGAGTAAGGATGATGCTGTTTCATGAAGATACTGTGTTTGCTGCTGTAATGAAAAATGGTTATATCATAGCATTAGAAGATAAAAATAGAGACAATAAAATTGAGAACTCTAAAATTTTTATTAGTAACTTAAAAAATCCTCATAATATCGAATATTATCAAGGATATTATTATATTGCAGAACAAGACAAGGTAATAAGGGTAAAAGATGAAAATAATGATAATGTTGCAGATTTAGAAACTAAAGAAAAAATAGTTGATTTACCAAGTTCGGGAGGGCATTTTACAAGAACATTAAAGATAATTAAGGATAAATTATTTATTTTAATTGGATCAAGCTGTAATGTATGCGACGAGGAAGATGAAAGAAGAGCAAGTATCCAAGTTTGTGAATTAAACGGGGATAAATGCAAAACATATGCTTCTGGTTTAAGAAATTCTGTTGACCTTGCTTATTATAATAATAAAATATACGCTACAGAAAATTCTCGAGACAATTTAGGAAATGACATTCCTCCTGATGAAATTAATGTTATTGAAGACAACAATGATTATGGATGGCCTTATTGTTATGGTAATAATATTCATGATACACAGTTTGATACAAGAACTTATATTAGAAATCCTTGTGAAGATAAAGAAGAATCTTTTATTAACTTACAAGCACATTCTGCTCCTTTAGGATTAGCTTTTTATCAAGGCAATGAATTTCCTGAAGAATATCAAGGAAAATTATTTGTTGCTTATCATGGCTCTTGGAATAGGGATGTTCCAACAGGTTATAAAATTGTTATGATTGATATTGATAATAAAATTGTTAAAGATTTTGCAACAGGATGGCTAGATGAAGATTATAATGTTAAAGGAAGACCTGTAGGAATAACTAATTTTAGAGATTCTTTATTAGTTTCGGATGATAATACTGGAAAGATTTATAGAATTTATTATGAATAAGGTGGAAGTAATTCTAATAATGCTTGAGTCATTTTATTGCCCATTGGAAATTCTTTAATTCTTTTAAATCCAAATCTTTCTAAAAGAGCTGCAGTATTTGGACCATATTTATTTTCTTCTATTCTTCCTACTATCCAAACTCTCTTTATTTTTGGATTGATTCTTGCATAATTAATTCTAAAATTGAGCATATCTTTCCAAATTCCTATATTTCTGAAATCTGGATGAACAGTAGAACAATATAATAATAATGTTTCTCCTTTTGGGTCATGTACTCTTTCCCAAGGGAAGAAAGCTTGATCATATTCTATTACTTTGTAGGGATAAGGTAAAAGTGCACTATTTGCCATTCCAACTAATTCTTTATTATTGTAAACTACACAGAATCCTTGAGGAAATCTTTCTATTCTTTGTACAAGTGATTTATATGTGGCAGAATCTTTTTTCCAAATTAATTTTTCTAATTTGAATATATCATCCAGCATTCGTATTGTTGCTTGTTCGATTTCCATAATAGCATTATTAAATAGAGCGCCCTGGCCGGGATTTGAACCCGGGTTGCTACCGTGACAGGGTAGAGTCCTGGCCCCTAGACTACCAAGGCATAAAACTAAGAAATTTAATTTGTTTTTAAAGTTTGTTATTTAAAAAAATAAATCCCCACGGCCGGATTTGAACCAGCAACCATTCCCGGATATTTTTTATCTCACGGGATCAGCTGTCTGTTTTTCATTCTTAGCTTTCGCCTTAAGTCAAACAGTGATTTTCACCTACAGCCATGTGCTCCACCAGGTTAAGCTACGTGGGGATAATAAAATTAGGATATTTTTTATTTATAAATATAACTTTTATTGAATTAATTTATAAGTTCGCAATTTCTTCTATTTTGATTGCAAAATTCACCTGAATTACAATCTGGCTGATTATAGACCCATACCTTGTTCGAACATTCTAATAAGCATCCGTTTCCTGCACAATTTGTATTTGGGTAGTTAATAGAACAAATATCATCGTCACCCGTGTTGCATGTCTTGTCAATATAAACTTGATTATTAATTTTTGTTATAAAAATAATATCTCCTGGAGAGAAAAATAATTCTCCTGTAGTATTTTTATCAACATCTACTTTAGTGCTTAATAATCTTGCATAATCTACTTCATTAAATTTTATGCTTATTTCCCTGTTATTTAAGCTTAAAATATAGTCTTTCTTGTTTATTTTGCCAGGAAGACTAAAAATTCTTGTATATCCATTTTCTAATCTTGAAGCTAAATTAATCTCGCTTCTTAGTTGCTCTAATAAATCCAAGGAATTAACTATGTCACTTCTCTTAAAAGTTAAATCTAAATAATTATATGATATTACTAGATATGCTGCTAATAATATAAATGCCATTCCTACAAAAAACATAAATTCTATTGAAACTTGGGATTTTTTCATGTTCTTTAATTACTACCACAAGTAAAGTCCGGGGGAGGATTATTGTTTCGTGTACATTGAAGTGTTGGGCTGGAACAAGTTATTTTTATTACCCAAACGCTATTCTCGCATTTTAATCCACATGTATCTCCTGTACATGATTTGTAAAACGAAGAACGCTCGCATTTTATTTCATTATTTGTGCATGGGATCTGGACTAAAACTCTGTCCCCTAAAGATTTTAGAATTATCTTTCTTTTTCCCTGTATTACTGGGATCTCCCCATAACTAAATAAATTCACTTCTGCTTGTTTTACTATATCTACCAAGTCTCCTTGTTTATTTCTTACTTTAAACCTAATATCTTTATTTCCCGGATTTTCTGGAAACTCTAAGCCCTCAATGCTTTTCGGAAAATCTATTTCTAGAGTTAATTGCGTATCCTGCCCATATGAATATGCTGAGTTTGCTGTTCTGCTTATTTCGTTAGCAATGCTCGTTACTTTAGCATTCGTTATTGCGTAATCACTTTCGCTTGTGTATTTTATATATAATATTGTTATTGGAATTACTATTAATATAACTATTCCCGCAATAACTAAATATTCAGTTGCTACTTGCGCTTTAATTCATATCACCTCTAAAATATTAAATAAAATTAGTATTTAAAGGTTATTTATTTTTGTCGGGATTTCTTGGAACTATTAAAGAAGCTATAATATAAAAAATTATTCCTGCTCCAAAGCTTATTAATGTCAATAAAACATACAATAATCTCACAATTGTAGAATCTATTTCAAGATATTGTGCTAAACCGCCGCAAAAACCCGAGATTTTTTTATCCTTGTTTGACAAATATAATTTCTTTTGTTGCATAAAATTTAGTTTTTTAATATGTTTATAAATTTATTTGTTGTTTGGATGAATTTACAAATTCTCTTGGTGACATTCCAACTATTGACTTAAATATACTATCAAAACCAGAGTATCCGCTGTAATTAAGAATAGCAACGACATCTTTAACCTTATTGCCTTCTATAAGTAATTTTTTAGCCATCTCTATTTTCTCTATTGTTTTTTTACGATGAAGATTATTTCTAAACCCAATTTGGCTTCTTTCTGGGTCTCCATTTAAATTAAATAAATCCTTTTTTCTAGGCAGGTATAGATTATGCTTTTGAATATATTCAAAATCTCTATAAATGAATTCATATAATCTTAAAGAGCTGTAATAGCCATATGATAAACTGGACTGTCTACCACCTCCATCATTAATCTCAGAACCCTTTAACCCAAGACAATTATTTAATACTTCTTTCAATTTTTCTAAGAATGATTTATAGAAATAAAAACCAATTCTTATTAGTGAAGGGTTATAGGGTTGTTTTTCGATATGACCTTGCTCATCAGAAAATCCCCTAATAAAATGATCTAAATATTCATCTTTTATGTCTTCTGGAAATGATCTCTTTGATTTATCCTGTGTTAACCCAATCTCTTCAAGTCTAGAACGCATATAAGGACTTCTAAACGCAAAGAAATAAGAAGATTTCCCCCTATTATCAGGAATTATATTATGATCGCTTTGTAGTTGATGTCTTATTATATTAATAAGATGCTCATTTGATTCTCTAAACAAAACAAAATCTTGATAATGAAATGGAGGTGCATAAGATCCATAAACTAATCCCAGTACATAATACATTTCTTTAGACTTTTTATCAAAAAAATGTTCATTCACTGATTTTGTCATTTTATTCATACCTCAATGCATCTACTGGTTTTAACCTGCTTCCTTGATAAGCTGGCAGCATTCCTGAAATTACCCCCACTATAAAAGCAAACAATAATCCAAAGATTAAAACAAACGGCTCTATATTTATATTTAACAAAAATCCTGCATTCTTAGAAAACTGTCCAATAACTAAAGCCATTATTGTTCCTAAGACAATTCCGAATATCCCCCCAACTAATCCAATTAATCCTGATTCAATCAAAAATATTTCTAAGACATCAGAATTCCTTGCACCAATAGCCTTCATTATTCCTATTTCTCTTGTTCTTTCCAAAACACTTGTATACATTGAGTTCATTATTCCAATTGCTCCAACAACTAATGAAATGGCAGCAATTCCAACTAATACAATCTGCATTACTCCAAGAACTTGGTTAATCTGCTCTAATATCTGGGTAGCTGTCAAAACTTGAAAATTAGTATCGTCTCTTCTTCTTTCCAATTCTTTTTCAATTTTTTCCTGCAATAAAGGAATATCTGAAACAACCTTTACTTGCGCTATTATTGCATCAACCTTTTCTGGCTCATTAAATATTTCCCTTGCATCATCTAATGGAATGCTGATTTGATTATCATCCTGGGAATTTCCAACTTCTTCAACTATTCCAACAATCTTGAAATTTCTTTTTCCAATTTCAATTTTATCTCCAACTCTTAATTCTTTTGAGAACATTTCTTTAGCAGCTAAGCCTCCAATTGTAGCAACATTCTTTTCACCATCCTGAATATTTCTTCCTTCCTTCATTTCTATTCCAGAATCTGCATAAAAGTCTTCGAAATTTTCAGATGGAATTCCATTCACTAAAGTAAATCCAATTTCTTTATTCTTCTTAATTTCAGCTGTTCTGAATATTCCAGGAACAACATACTTAAATCCAGAAATATCTTCTATTGTTTCAACATCTTTTGTTGTTAATCCTTGTGCTAAGCTTCCTGGTCCTTGAAAACCTTTTGCACTTATTATAATTCTATTAGCTCCAAACTGCTCAAATTGTGATTCTATTGTGCTTTCCAGGCTTCTTGAAACTGTTATTAAAGATATTATAGCAGCTACCCCAATTATTATTCCTATAACTGTAAGCCAAGATCTTAATTTTCTATGGCGTATGCTGTTTACAGCCATTAAAAAATAATCAAGTAACATTTTTCTTTCTTTTTCTGTAAATTATAATAGCAATTACTATTATAATTATTAAAATTATCCAGATTGAATTAAAATTACTTTTTACTAATCCAAGCTGTTTTGCTTCTTCTATAGTATAAACATTCAAGTTTAATATTCTTGAATCTTTAAGTTCTTTATTGTTTGAATCTCTGTATTCAAGCTCAAGAGTCAGCTGCGGATTTTTCAATTTTGGAATTATTATGAACTCTTCTGTCTCAAAATCATCTATATCAACTTCTCCAATATAAATTGTTTTAGGCGACAGTATTTCATAGGCAGGGCTATCCTTCAAACTTACTTTTAAGAATTTTATCTGCGTTAATCCGTTATTTACAAACTTTAATGTTATTTTTCCTTGGTCATTTACCTTAACAACTTCTGATTCTTCTAAGATAACATCCAAGTTTGCATTTGCTCTTACCTCTAAACTTATTAATGATGTCTTGCTTGTTTCATTATAAGATATTTTTATGGGTATCTTATATATCTGGGGCTCTGCATTTGGCAAAGCAATTAAGTTAAAATAAATTGTTTCTTCGTTGTCATCTTTTATTTTATCTATTATTTTTTCAGTTGAAGATCCTAAAGGTGCAAAAGGAACTTGAGATAAATCCATGCTGATTAAGATATTCTCTATGTCGTCTTTTCCCACATTCTCTAGGATCATTTTTAGCTGAACTTCTTCTCCAGGCAATACATTATCGGGAGATGATTCAAATGACTGAATTGCTATTTGTGCATTAACTAATGGGATTAATAATAATGCGAATAAAAATAATAATAATTTTTTCATTGTGGTATAACCTCCGTAATTGAATAATCAAAATAATCCTCTAAATTTATTCCATCTAAGCTTTTAACATTTTTTTCATTTAATTCATGAATAAATCTTGCAGCATCTTCTATTATACCTTTTAAATTTTTTCTATAAAATCTATAAACATGACATTCCCCAATCCTGTAATTCCTTCTATGGGGAAATAAGTCCGCATGGTCAGGAAGTTTCATTTGCCAGGCATCTGATTTATATATTACAATTTCATCTGTAGGCAAAGATGTGATTAATCTAAAATTTTTTAAATCTCTATATCTTTTAAAAGTTTCTTGAAATAACTCAGGGTTTGTAAGTTTTGATACTCTTTCTAAACCTCCCTCTTCATCTTTATATTCTATTATCATATCAAATTGATCCATTTTATCCTCCAATTATCCTTCCATCTTTTAGTTTTATTATTTTATTTGCTAATTTTGTCAAATCAGAATTATGGGTAACTAAAATTATTGTCTTCCCTTTTTTGTTTAAAGCCTTTAATACCTTCATTATTTCATCTCCTGTTTTAGTATCTAAATTTCCTGTTGGTTCATCAGCCAAAATAATCTCAGGATCGTTTATTAATGCTCTGGCAATTGCTACCCTTTGCCTTTGTCCTCCTGATAATTGATTAGGAAGATGTTTTAACCTATCGCCTAACCCAACTTGTTCTAATAATTCTTTGGCTCTTTTTATCCTATTATTTCTAGAAACATTTTGAAATATCATCGGCAAGGCAACGTTTTCCAATGCATTTAAGCTTGGAACCAAATTAAATGTCTGGAATATAAACCCAATTTGTTTTCCCCTTATTTGTGCTAAGTCACTTTCAGGAAGATGCTCGATATTATGCTTTCCCAAGTAAATTTCTCCCTTTGTTGCCAAATCTAAGCATCCGATTAAGTTCATTGCTGTGCTTTTTCCCGATCCAGAAGGACCCATTAAGGCAACAAAATCCCCTTTGTTTATATTAACATTTATTCCATTTATAGCAGGAACTTCTACACCATCTAGATAATATGCCTTATGCACATCTTCCAATTTAATTAAAGTTGTCATGAATTTTGTGTAATTAGCATATTTATAAAGGTTTTGGTTGCATAGTTATTTTTTAGTGGTAACATAATGGAAAGATTTAAAAAGGATGAAAATCGAATAAAATTATGGCATTCGATCATTTAGAAGATAAATTAGATGTAGAAAAATTAGAGGATTATTTTGAAGTATTTAGTGGAATAAGTGAACCTTTTCATTCTACATTCAAATATATGTTAGATATTGCGAGCGTATTAGATGAAGTTGATCTAAAAAAGGAATATGCGGTGTATGGGGGTTATGGTGTTTTAACTCATTTAGCACATAAATTTGGAGAGAGAATAATCCCTACTTGGAGAGGTTCTAAAGATATTGATATTGTTGGAACAGAAAGGGTAAAAAGCGCGATAAAAAGCTTTTATAATATACAACCAGAATCATACAATCATAATATTGGAGATAAAAAAGCTTTGCATATAATTGGCGGAGAAGGAGAGTTTAAGGTAGATTTTTCATTAAAAGATTTGAAAGAATTATCAAAATATCGTGAAGAGAAGAATCTTTTTGGAATACCAATAAGTGTAATGAGCCCTTATGACGTCATTGCAGGCAAGTTGCATATTTCTCAAGACGATACTGTAAGCGAGGATACAAGGTTAAAACATAAAATAGATATTTTAACTTTATTAGGTATTGTTCAAAATGATGAAAAGGCATTTAGCGAAGTTGTTAAAAACCTAGATGGTCATGGAAGATATAATTTACTTAAAGTATTAGAAACAGGCAAAGGTGTTACTGAAAATATGAGAATGAGTTTTGGTCCTCAACTAGAATTTAGAAGATTATTAATAAAATATTTGAGGCAGCATAAAGCTGATTAATTTATTAATCCCATAATATAGCTTAACGCATGTGAAGCTCTTAAGGGTTTTTTAGTTTCTTTTGTTAATCTAAAACTATAATCTAGATTATTTCTTAAGTCTTGAGTTAATCCAAATTTTTCATTTCCAAATATTAAATTTATTTTTTCATTCTTGTTTTTATTAAAAAATTCCTTGAAATCATTTTCATCTAGTTTAGAGTTTATAGAAAAACCAATTTTAATTCCATTTAATTTTTTATTGATATTTAGAATGAAATTTTCATAAGGAATGCCTTTTGCTTCTTTTTTTGCCTTATTTATTAGACTATCAATGTTTTTTTTAGTTAAAATATTTAAGCTTAAATTAAAGATATAGCACAATCTTAAGAAATCTTTTATTTCTTCCTTCTCTTCAGGATTTTCCAATACAACTTCAATATTTAATTTGTTTTTTTTCATTTTGAATTTTTCATAATAACTAATTCTTGCAGTAAATATTCTGTAATAAGGAATATTGTCCTTTTTTATAAACTCTACGTAAATTATATCTTCAGGATCTTTTTCATTATGAGATTTTAAGACTGAATTAATTTTTTTAATTAAAGATTTTGCTGAAATTGGAATTTTGCTTAGAAATTTTATCTTTACTAAATAGTTTTTTACTTTTAGATTAGAAAAACTTTGTTTAAATGTGTTAAAATCAAATTTACTACAATCTTTATACATTACAAATATTTTTTCAATTTCTTCAAAGTATAAAATTTCATTAATATTGTCATTAGTCTCTAAGATTAATCCATTATTCTCATAAAAACTAGCTTGAATTTTACTTTTTATTTTATCTTTTAATTTATTTACATCTAATTCAAATTTGTTTAAAACTAGTAAATATTTCATAAACTTATTATTAATTAAATTTATATAAGGCTTTTTATTAGTTAATTTTAAGTGGGAGTGCCGGAGTGGAAAACGGGCTTGGCTCAAGACCAAGTAGCTTAGTGCTTACGCAGGTTCGAATCCTGTCTCCCACACTTCTTTATAGTAGTTACAAAATAGAAAGATTTAAATAATGATCAATCAAATAAAAAAATATGATAACCCGACTTTTAAGCAAAAATATAGCAGATCTTCAAGTAAATGAGAGTTTGTATCATGGATCTCCTGAATGGAGGATAGAGAAGATTTTGAATGAAGGACTTTCTTTATCTGAATCTAAACCTCGTTATGGGAGTAAGCCTTATTTATGCTTTTCACCAGAGCTTTGGTTGACCATATATTTTACAGAACATGTCCATTTGCTTAATGATGATAGAAATAAGTTTATTGGAATTTTTAGAATAAGCAAAAAAAATCAAAGAGAATTCAACTTTCGAAAAGATCCATTTCCAATGCAAGAATTATTTAGGGATAAAGTAACTAGTTTAGTAACATATGAAGATGTGCCCCCTAATTGTTTCGATGATTTATTATTAGTTGATTATACTGGTAAAAGATTCGACTTAGTTGGTATTGCACAAAGATTAGAAAAGGAATTTAAGATACTCGTTACTTCAATAAATTATAATCTCTTTAAAAGACAGTTTGAATATAAAAAATATTGATACATAGAAAATTTTATATATCTTTATAGCAATAAAATTAATCAACACATTTACACTAAGAAACATTGTTTGTCTCCCACATTCCTTCTTAACATCAAAACTAAAACAAAAGATTTATATATAAGGAATATATACATATATATATGAAATAAACATGGTACAAGCAATGATAAATATTAATGATAATGCAAATAGAGTTTTAAATATTGTGAAAGCTAAAAACGGATTAAAAGATAAATCTGAAGCAATAAATTTAGTTGTTGAAGAGTATGAGCAAAGTTTTTTAGAACCTGAATTAAGATTCGACTATAAAAAGAAACTTCTTAAGATTATAAAAGGAAAGCACTTTTCTAGGGCAGAATTTGAAAAAATGGTGGGCTAAATGTATGTTGATAGATATAGCGACGGAATAATTAAAAAACTAGCCAAACTTAAGAAAAAAGATCCGGCACATTATAATATTGTAAGAAAAAAAATTGATTGGGTTTTATCAAATCCAGAGCATAGGTACAAGGATCTTCATTATAGCATGAAAGGAATAAGTAGGGTTCATATAGGACATTTTGTTCTAACTTTTAGAATAGATAATCTTAATAAAATAATTTATTTCGAAGATTATGATCATCATGATAACATATATGGGTAATTCTACAATACATTGACATGAAGGATTTCTGCATGTCCCCCACACTTAAACATGGTTCTAATAACTAAATAAAATAAATCTTAAAAAATCATTACCGAAAAGCTTATAAATATGTTATTCTATAATTAATTAATTATATATTTTAGTTTAAACTAAAATTAAAATATAATAAATTTTGGAGTAAAATGTTACCGAGGAAAATATTCAAGAAATTGAAAGAACAAGCAAAAGACAAAAAAATCTCTCTACTTCTTGGTGCAAGGCAAGTTGGAAAAACCACTCTACTTAAAGAACTTTATCTTGATTTATCAAAAACAAAAAAATGTCTTTTTTTAGATTTAGACATCATTTCTAATTATGAAAAGATAAGCACATTTGAAAATTTGATTAATACTTTAAAATTAAATGGTTATGATGAAAAACAAAAAGGGTTTTTTTACTTGTTTTTAGATGAATTTCAAAGATATATAAATCTTGCTAAAATAATGAAAAATGTTTATGATAGCTTTAGTAATATTAAGGTTTATGCTTCTGGTTCTTCTTCTTTAACAATAAAAAATCAAGTTCAAGAATCTTTAGCTGGAAGAAAAAAAATAAATGAAATTTTTCCTCTGGATTTTGAAGAGTTTTTATGGTTTAAACAAAATAAAGAATTAATCAAGAATTTCTCAAATATTAAAAGATTAAAAGGAAATAATCTTAGTGTCTCTTTGAAAGAATTTAGCGAATTGTTTAAGGAATTTCTAATTTTTGGAGGTTATCCAGAAGTTGCTTTAAAAAATTCAAAAAATGAGAAGATTGAGGCCTTGGCAAGCATTTTTGATCTTTATGTTAAAAAAGATTTAATAGAATATCTTAAAATAGAAAAAATTTTAGAAATGAAAAAATTAATTGAATTTCTGGCAGTAAATAATGGCCAAAAGATAAAATATGAAGATATTTCAAAAATAAATTCTTTAAGCTTTAAAGAAATAAAAAGACATATAGAAATATTAAAAGAGACTTATATAATTGAAGAGTTAAGGCCTTTTTATACAAATAAGAATAAAGAACTTGTTAAGATTCCTAAAATATACTTTGTAGATAATGGTGTAAGGAACTATTTTATTAATAATTTTAATGAATTATCTTTAAGAAATGATTCTGGTTTTTTGTTTGAGGGATTTGTCATATCTGAATTACTAAAAAATGGCATAAAAAATCTAAGGTTTTGGCAAGATAAGAATGAAAATGAGATTGATGTGATAATTGAAAAAAAATCATATATTCTCCCTGTAGAAATAAAATTTAAACATATTCTTAAGTCAGAGGATTTTAAAGGGATAGGGGCGTTTTTAAAAACTTACAAAAAAACAAGAAAAAGCTATTTAGTTAATCTTAGTTTGCAAAAAATATCAAAAAAAACAAGCTTAATTTTACCTTATTCATTAAACAAAATTTATGAATAATTTATGAATAATTAAGATAGCAACTTTTATATATATATATATATTACTATAAAAATATATAGTTAGTAGATATATCGTTATGATGCAACTAAATCAGGGTTTCTAGCGTGTCTCCCAAATTTAAACCTGGTTCTAAAGTGTTGTATAAACAAATATTTAAAATTTCTAAAGTTAATATTTGTTTATAATGCTCAATAAGTAATCATATGTTTTATCTGCCTGTTCTAGCATAAATTGATAATAATTTTTTAATTTTCCTTCGTTTGTTTTTTCTAAAACATTAAAATAAGCAAGTTTATTTTCTTTGTATACAATTATTGGAGAGTAACCATTGCTCATTAAAATTTTATTCATAATAAATCTTCCAGTTCTTCCATTTCCATCACTAAATGGATGAATAAACTCATATCTTTTATGGAATTCGAAAGCTAAGATTAAAGGATGTAATTTATTTTTATTTTGTTTATACCACTTTAATAAGTTAATTAATTCTTCCTCTACTTTTTCCGGAGGGGTTGTTTGTGAATTGCCTACAATGTTTGGTTCTTTTTTAAATCCTTTTGGATAGGGTATATTTCCTTCACGAGTTAAATTCTTAGTCAAGATGTGGTACAATCTTTTTATAGAAATTAGGTTAAATTTAAATTTCTTTTTTAGATATTTTAAAGCTAAAATTGAATTTGTTACTTCTTTAACCTCATTCCGATCATTGTATCTTGCATCTCCTTTATCAATAATTTCTCTTACTTTCTCAGCAGGAATCTTTGAGCCCTCAATATTGTTCGAATTGAATATAAACTCTTTTGCAAATTCTGTTTTTACTTCTTGTTCACATTTTTTTCCTTCAACAAGATTATCTATCTTTATGGATTTTAATTCAATATCTCCTACAAGATATTTACTATAAGATATTTTTCCCTTTATATCCTTCAAAAAATTATTCCTGAATTTAAACTCTTCTTTTGATAAATTTTCAATATTATCCAAGATATATTTTTCCTTGTTGATCATTAATAAACTTGATCCAATGCCCTTTTTTATTACAAATAATTTACCCATAAAAGAAATTTTTTTAACGAAATAAAAATAGGCTCTTTCATTAATTTCTTTCTTTTCTATATAACTCATAAATTTATTAGAATTATTTGGTTTATAAACCTTACCTTTTTGGCAGTAAAATTAAAACTTTTGGTATTCGGTATAAACTATATCTCTTACCTTTTTGGCAGTAAAAATATTACTTTTACTTACCTTTTTGGCAGTAAAATTTTCTAAAAACCTGAACATTTTATAGCTAAGTGTGTCTCCCAAATTTTTAATAGAAATCTTTATAAGTTTTATTTCTGCTTTTTAATGCTATGATAAAAAATAAGATCATTGATTTAAAAATGAGAAGCTTAGCTGAAGCTTTAGATAGTTTTGGAGATTTTGATTTGCGTGATGCTTTTCATGGACATTTAAGTATTAGTAAAAATGTTTTATTTAATGGCTATGTTATGGGATTGGGAAAACTATCCAGATATAATGAAGGATTTGAATTCATAAGAACTCTGCAAAATTTTTTTGATGAATTTAATATTAACAGTCAAATAGAATTTTCTCAGCCATTATTTCATGAGAATCATCTTCCTAGATTATATATTGCACTTTATCCATGCAAAAATCATAAATTGTCCTATCTAAATCAAAACGATCATGATGGATTCTTAAAGTCCGATGATATAAAATTTCTGCAGCAAAGATATTCTTTAATGAAAGAAGCATGGCTGAAATTGGAAGAATATTTATTAAAAATTAGATCATAAATTTTTATAGATTATATTACTATTTTTAAATGGTTATAAACGAAAACTTTATAAAGTAGTATTTTATACTACTTAATAGTAAAAATATGAAAACTAAACTAAGTGTTTCAATGGATAAGGATTTAGTAAAAGAAGCGGAGAGAATAGTTAGCAAAGGAAGATTCAGAAATAAATCTCATATTATAGAATATTCTTTAAAAAAATTTATTGAGGATAAGAAAAATGAATCTAAATGATCTAGGAAGAATAGTATTACAAGAAGTAGATTACCCTAGGTACATGGACCATAATTATTTAGAATTTTTATTAGATACATTGCCTAAAATAACTCCAGATGATCCTGAAAACCCAGAATGGCCAAAAACGCCTTTAATTGAAGCTGTGTTAAAAAGGGATGGTAAAGCATTTATATATTCTATTAAAGATGAGTCTAAAAATAAAAATGGAGGAACACTAAAAGCTAGAAAATCTCATGAACTAGGCCCAGTATTTTATAGAGTTTTTGGAGAAAATTTATACAGACAAGGATTAAACGGCACACTTTCTAAAGTAAGAATACCAAGATTTACAGAAATTACAGCCGGTAATAATGGACTAGCTCAAATATTAACTAATGAAGAATTTAATTTAGCTCCTCCAAATTTAATTTTGGATATTAACACACCAAGAGAAACTTTAGATGCTTTAATTGGTAAAAGAGCTAATATATATTTAGTTCCTTTAAATTATAATGTTTTTACTGAAAAAGTTGAGTCTTATACATCTGAACAATTAAATATAATTGCTAATAATGTTAATGGACATGAGATTACTAGTTCAAGAATTGTAAATCCGCATGAAGATTTTTATGATTGGCACTGGGTGGCTGAAATTTTTAATTTAAATCCAGACCGAGTTTACGGTCCTTATGGAAGTGGAGAATGGTTTTCTAATGGAGTAACATGGCAGCGTAAAACAGCTTATAATGGAGAGATAAAAAAAGATCCTAGATTAAAAATAAATCCTGGAGAAGTAACTAGAATTAGTATAATTGCAGTAGAACCAGAGCAAGTAATGAATAGCCGGGCAAATAAATTAACAGGAATGAAACCTTTTGTTTATTATTCTGATAATGATATTAAAGGAATGAAGCTAGCAAGATTTACTGGAAAAGATACAGGCATAAATAGGGCTTCAGAAGAAATGTTAGAAGAAGGTTATAAAGAAATGAGCAAGCATTGTAGTACTTGTTACTCTGGAAGTGCTGGAATGGCTGGATTTTTAAAAGATATTGATAATAAAGGAATTAATCCTGAAGGAAAATATATTGTTGTTAATTCAGGAAGTGGAATATGAATTATTCGATATTTACTCAATACGAATTAGAAAGAGCAAAAAAAGCTAGAGATAATCTAAAAGAGTCTAAAAGAAAAAAGGAATTATATAATATATATAGGAATGAGAATGATTTAGAGAAAAGATTTTATAATTATTTAGAAGTTCCTATGAGGGAATTTATTTATAATCTCTCTACATTCAATTTTATGAACTTTAGAAGATTTGATAGGTTATTCTATAGTTTATCTAAATATTTATCTAAATCTAAAGAATATAAAGTTGAACATGATAAATTAAATGGAGCTCTTACTACTGGCTTAGGATTATCATCCCTGTTTCTTTCATATATAACTGGTTTGGGTTTAATAAAGAATTTTAATCAGCTAGAGACTTTTAATAAAATAGGTTCTATAGGGTTAGAAATCTTATTATTAGGTACTGGAATAGTTTTAACTAATCACGGAATAAAAAGAATTTTAAAAATTAGAAAACAAAATGTTTAAAAACTCTTGATTCTTGACCAAGTTAGATATTCACTTCTTCTAAACATCTAACTCAGTCAATAGTATAAAATTTAAGGGGTTTAAAAAGGTTTTGAAAATGGAAAAAATAGAAAAATTAGTTTCAGATACAAGCATAACCATAGAGGGTTTACTTAGTAAGAAAATAGAAAATAAAGAAATTAAGGTAGATGAAATTATAATTCATGAAGCTGTCTTAGCTGAATTAGAACATCAAGCTAATTATGGAAGAGAGATTGGAACACTAGGATTGGAGGAAATTAAAAAATTACGCGAACTAAGCACAAAATTAAATTTTAAACTAACATTTAAAGGAAAAAGGCCAGGAGCTGTTGAAATTAAACACGCTTCTATGGGCGAAATTGATTCTTTAATAAGGGAACTAGCCTGGGAAGAAGGTGCTGTATTAATTACAGGCGATAAAGTTCAAAGCAAAGTTGGAGAAGCTAAGGGATTAAGCGTAATTTATATTCAGCCTGTAATAAAAAGCAAAAAAATTACATTAGAGAAATATTTTGACAAAGAAACAATGAGTATACATTTACGTGAAAATATTAGGCCATATGCAAAAAAAGGATTTCCCGGAAACTGGAAGATTGTTTATTTATCTGAAAAAAACTTGACACAGGAACAATTGCAGGATATGGCTAAAGAAATAATTGAAGAAACTAAAATAAGAAAAAATGCTTTTATTGAGATGGATAGAAGAGGAAGTACAATAATACAGCTTGAAAATTACAGGATTGTTATTACAAAACCGCCATTATCAGATGCTTATGAAATTACAGCTGTAAGACCGGTCAAAAAATTAGATTTAAAAGATTATAAACTAAGCGAGAAGTTAATGAAAAGAATAAGTGAGCAGGCAGAGGGTGTTTTAATTGCTGGTTCGCCAGGCATGGGTAAAACAACTTTTGCAACTGCCATAGCTGAATTTTATGTTTCTAAAGAAAAAACAGTTAAAACAATTGAAGCTCCAAGAGATTTAGATTTAAGCGAGAATGTAACGCAATATTCCATATCACATGCAACTTCGCAGGAAATACATGATATTTTATTGTTAACAAGGCCAGATTATACTATATTTGATGAAATGAGAAATTTAAATGACTTTAGGTTATACGCGGATTTAAGATTATCTGGAATAGGAATGCTTGGAGTTTTACATGCTACAGACCCAATAGATGCTATACAAAGATTTATTGGAAAAACCGAGTTGGGAATTATTCCTCATATAATTGATACTGTTGTATTCATCAAAAATGGAGATATAAATAAAGTGTTAAGCCTGCAAATGACAGTTAAAGTTCCTTCTGGAATGACAGAAGCTGATTTATCAAGGCCTGTAGTAGAAGTGAGAGATTTTGAAAACAATAAATTGGAATATGAAATTTACAGTTATGGGGAAGAAACAATTGTTATTCCTGTCCAGATTAATAATAAAGTTAAGGCTGTTTATAAATTTGCTGCCAAAGAAATTGAAGATGAATTAAGGAAATACGGATTTGACGTAAAATCTGAATTAATTTCAGACGATCAAGCAATAGTTTATCTGCCGGAAGAGAATATTGCACGGATAATTGGAAAAGAGGGAAAGACCATAGACGAACTTGAAAAAAAATTAGGAATACATTTAACAGTAAAGGAATTAAATTACTCAAGTTCAGAGGAAATTCCTTATAAAATTAAAGAAGACAATAAATTTATAAGATTTTATTTTGATAATGTACATGCAAAGAAAAAAGTTGATTTTTATGCCGATGATGAAAGAGTTTTTACGGCAAATACAGGAAATAAATCAGAGATAAGGCTGCATAAAAAAAGTTCTCCTGCAAAATACTTGATTAATTTATTAGACTCTGGAAAAAATTTAATAATTAAAAGTTAATCTTTCAGCTTTAATATAATATGTTTTTTATCTGGAACAGAGACATAAATTTCTTGACCTGGCTTTAACCCAACACTTCTTGCAACATCATGGTTAAAATACATGCTATATATTTATAGTATTTAAGACTATATAAATATTTTGTTTTTAATTTTAAAATTTAATCATCGAGAATAAATTGTATATATATATTTTAAAAATACAACCTATTGTAAAAATTTTGATTTCATAAAGTATTTAAGCAACCTCGTATTTTTTAATATAATGCCTGATAAAAAAATAGAGGAATTTGTAGGATTGGCTGCCACAAGAGTAGCAAGAGACATTGGAGCTAATGGCATTGTTTCTATAGAGCAAAGAAAGACAGAGCAGAATTTTAACCAGGATTCAATGTATATTGATGTTTCTGTTACTATATTCAAAAAAGCAAAGGAAAATGTTTATTCTAAGCAGGGATATTTTACCAAAATAAGGAAAACAACAGACGCAAGCGTTATTCCGATAAAAGAACTATTAATGGAAGCTATTGGAAAAAGATTTGTTGATAAAGGCGATTTATTGGTTTGTGTTGTTGATGGTAGCATTGGAATGGGATATAAGTCGATGATGTTTGTATTCGAGGTTGATAAAATATTATTTAATATAGGAACCCATAATTTATCGCAGGAAATAAATCCAAATGTAATTGAGACGATACTTGAGATTGCCTTGGAATTAGCCAATGAAGGAAGAGAAGGAAAAGGAGTAGGAACTGCCTTTATTATTGGAGATAAAAGCGATATTTTAAGATACACAAAGCAATTAATTATTAATCCATTTACAGCATATCCTGAAACTGCTAAAAATGTTCTTGATCCTATGCTAAGGGAGACAGTAAAGGAATTTTCACAGCTGGACGGAGTTTTTGTAATAAATAAAGACGGAACAATAATATCTTGTGGAACTTATGTAGATATAGACACCAGCAAAGTTGACTTATTTCATGGTTTAGGAACAAAACATAGAAGCTGTGCGGCATTGACAAAAGAGGTTAATTGCTTGGCTGTAGTTGTTTCTGAATCCGGCGGAAAAATAACAATATTCAAAGAAGGAAAGGCTGTAATGAGATTATAAAGATTTAAATATTAATGAATTCTTAATTACTATAATGAAAAGAGGAATAAAATTTCTTTTAATTGCAGATTCTTTGATAAATTTAGCTTTAGGAATGATAGGGCCAATATATGCTATTTTTGTTGAGAAAATAGGCGGAGATATTTTAGATGCAAGCTGGGCTTATTTTGCTTACCTTGCCAGTTCAGGATTTATAATGTACTTAATCAGCAAATGGGAGGATCATGTTAAGCATAAAGAAAAACTTGTTTCCTTCGGATACTTTCTAACTTCATTGGGGTGTTTGTCTTATATTTTTGTTTTCAACCAGCCTTCATTATTAATAACGCAAATTATTTTAGGAATAGCAACCGCATTTTTGAACCCTGCTTTTGATGCCTTATATTCTCATTATACTTTAAAGAGTGAAGAAGCATCTGATTGGGGAAGTTGGGAAGCTTTAGGATATATTGTTACTGCAATAGCAGCTTTGGTTGGAGGTTATTTGGCTACTTACTTAAATTTTAAATTTTTATTTATTGTTATGTTTATAGCTTCATTAATCGGGGCTTTTGTTTCATTAAATTTATTTAGAAATAAAAGATATCTCAATAGTTAAAGTAATATTAAATAAGTTTAAATACTAAATTAACTTTTTAAAATAAAATGAATTGCATTATTGTTCATGGATGCCCTTCAAATAAAGAAAGAGCAATGGACCCTAAAACAAGAACATATGATAAACACTGGATTCCTTGGATAAAAAAAGAATTAATTTCTTTAGGAATTAAAACTGAAACTTCGTTAATGCCAAAACCATGGCAACCAGATTATAATTCATTTAAAAAAGAGTTTGAAAAATGTGAAATTACTGGAAATACAGTATTAATAGGGCATAGTTGCGGATGTGCATTTTTAGTTCGTTGGTTGGGTGAAACAAAGCAAAAAATTAGTAAATTAATTCTTATAGCACCATGGAAAATTCCAGATAAGAATGACAAGTTTAGAAAAGCATTTTATATTTATGAAATAGATAAAACAATTAAATCAAGAGTTAAAGAAATAATAATGTTTACAGCAGATGATGAAGAAAAGGATGAAAAAGAAAGTTTGAAGATATTTCATAAAGCATTAAATGGAAAGATAATTGAACTTAAAAATCATGGCCATTATACCTTTAATGATATGGGGACAGAAGAATTTCCAGAATTGTTAAAAGAAATTTCTAAATAAATAATTTTAAATAAGCTAAAATTTGAGAAATTCTTTAAGGGCTCGTAGCGCAGCCTGGATAAAAATATTCTGGATAGCGCAAAAGGTTCCTAACCTTTAGGTCGTGGGTTCAAATCCCATCGAGCCCGCTAAATAACACTCTCTGTTTTTCCTAAAGTAATATCTTTATGCTTAACAAGTTCGTCTAGTAATTTAGAACTTAACTCTGTCTTAACAGTATTTCCAATATTAAAATCAATAAAATACCTTATCTTTATTTGAACTCCTTTTTCATAAATATTTACTCTAGAAACTGGCTTTTCATAACCTTCTTTAATTGTCTTAGGCATATTTTTATTATATTTATTGACTAAATCTTCTGTTATTTTATTTATAATCTTTAAGGCTTTTTTCCAGTTGCTCTTGTAAGTTAAATAAATACTAACTTCGTCCCACACGTAACTGCTCCCTCTTGTGAAATTTGCAACTGCGCTTGTTAAAATAAACTCGTTTGGAATTGAAACAGACTTTCCAGTATGATCTCCGTCATTATTCATTTCAGATAAAAAGGTATTCATTACAGTAATATTGTAAATCTGGCCATTTATATTGTTTATACGGATAATATCCCCTATTTTGTATGATCTTCCAAAAATAATTGTCAGCCAGCCTACAAAATTCAATATTGGTTTTTGCAATGCCAATGTAATTCCAAATCCTATTAATCCAATGCTTGTGATTAAGGATCCTATTTGTTCGAAAAGCAATGAAAAAGCTGCGAAAATAACAAAAAACCATACAAAATATCTGTATACCGAGATTAATAATTTTACATCTCTTTTTTCTCCTTTGCTTAGCAAATAGCTTTTTAATATTGCTGAACTGAATTTTACAAAAAAGTAATTTAATATTAATATTACAACAAAGATTATTATATCTTCCAAAGTTTCAGCATAGCTTATGGGGATTATTGTGCTTAAATTTGGCACTAAAAACTTTTTGAACATGTAATAAATAAATGCAATTGCCATTACTAATATAGAGAACTTCAACCATTTATTCAGCCCTTTTTTATCCATTATTGAATTTTAATTTAAACTCTTTAAAAGCTTTTTCATAAGGTTTAAATATTAAGTTAATTTAATGAATTTATGAATGAAATATTAATTACACTATACGTCATAATAATATTTATAGCCTTGGCTTTTGCCGAGGGTTATCAAGAAGGAAGATACGGCTGGGCTGCAAGATCATACGGCTGGAGAATGAAGTTTTTTAAAAGAATATTGACAGCATATCATTTTTGGATGTGGGTGATATTAATACCTTTGGCAATAATGCTGCCTTTGTTTATTTATGATTTTAATATAAAAATTTTTGGAGCATTATGGGTTGGTTATTTTTTAGGAAGTGTTGTTAATGATTTTGCCTGGTATATTGTAAATCCAAAAGTTACATTGAAAGATTTTAATCCTAAATTTGCTAACTGGTATAACTGGTGGGCAATATTTGGCTTTAAAATCCCAGACTTTTATATTTTTTATCCAATTATTGCTTTAGTTCTTTGGTTGCTTCTTGTGAGATAATATTTGCTGCTTGAAAAGCTCCATTTACTAAATATTTTAATTCTCTAGTTTTTCTTTCATAAAAATCTAATTTTTTTAAGAAATCATTGAATAAATTTCTGAATGAGATTAAAGAGACATCTTCCAAATTGGAAGTCATTGCATAATTTTTGACTAAATTTGTATTTTGATACTGCTCTAATAAATTTGATATTGGGAAAATTAAAGCTGGTTTTTTGTAAAATAAAATTTCAGATAAAGTACAATGTCCTGCTAATGAAATAACTGCTTTTGAAACTTTTAAATATTCTAAAAAATTATTTTTAAAAGGAAGACAAACCACATTATTACTTAATGATTTTATATTTAATCCAAATACAATAAATTGTTCATCATAATATTTTGCTACTTGTACAACTGTTTTGATTAGACGCATGCCAAATTTGCTTCCCCCAATAGTAACTATTATTGGCCTTCTTTCTAATCCTAATTCTTTCATTAAATTAAATTCATCCTTTAATCTTGCCGGATGCTCTCTTATTATTGGATTAACATAGTATATTTTTCCTTCTATTTTTGGCATTTGTGTTAATACTGGAATAATAACCTTATCTGCATTTTTATGGCAGAATTTTACAGATTTTAAAATAAAATAAGTATAAATTCCAAAATGTTTTTTATATTTAACATGGTTTAAATCTAGATTATAAATAAAAACGCTTTTTTTATTCATTGCTTTTGCTGCTGCTATTCCTTCGGGTTGTGCATCAACAATTACAATATCTGGATTAAATTTTTGAATTAAATCCTTTAAAATTTTAATATTCTTGAAATATTTAAAAATATAAGTCAGATTTTGCTTAATAACTTTGAATGAATTTACTTTTGTGTTTGTATCTGTAAATTCTTGCCCTTTTAATAATGTTAAAGGAAACCTTTTTTTGAAATAGTCATATGCTGTGCCAAAAGTTGCAATGTGAATTTTTGCTTTTTCATCTTTTTCTAATAGCTCCCTTATTATTGAGTCTTCTCTAGTGCAATGTCCTAATCCTACACCAGTTATGACGAATAAGTATTTCATCTTAGTTTGTACAATTTCTCCGCATATTTAAAGTTATTTTTTATTCCATAATATTTAGCCCTAAAATAAACTGGAAGCAATAATAAGTACATAAAATGCCACTGGCTCTTGAATGTCTTCATCATGGCTATTTTTGCCTTGAAAAAACTTGAAATATCATTGTAAATTACAGGCTTGTTCTCATTTATTATATTCCATACTTCGTAAGAATAAACATCATTTTTATACCCAAGATCTTCTATAACATCTATTACTACTTTGTTTACAGCGCGATGGTCAGGATGCGGATCTGAAGATGAAGTTGTAAATATCTTTACAGGACTATATTTTTTTATTATCCTTCTTATTTTTTCATTGACATCCTTGTTTTTTATTTCTTCTTTTAATTTTCCATCTCTTAATCCTAGGAATATTGTCTGTTTTATTCCAAATCTTCTTCCAACACCCTCTGTTTCCTCTATTCTTCTCTTAATTATAATGCCTTCTTTGTAATGCGGATGTGATTTTTGTCCTGCTGCAAATATTACCTTAACTATATCATATCCTTCTTTAACTAATTTAATTATTGTACCCCCAATTCCTACTGCTGAATCATCGCTGTGCGATTCAAAGATAATTACTGTTTTTGACATAAAGAAATTATAATTAGTATGTATTTAAAATTATTGAATTAACTTTGTTTTAATTCAGGTAAGATGTCATGCTTAACTATCAATTTTCATTGTTTATAGAAAACTAATTAAACATGATAAATATATAAATTTCATGCATAAAAAAGCTCAAGTGACTGTATTTATAATTCTTGGTATAATGATTGTTTTTATTTTAGGTTTATTATTTGCTTTAAATTACTCTCAAGTTGAATCTTATTTTAAAAATTTACAGACATCAAATGTTATTATACCAAAACAAGTTCAAGGCATAAATAATTTTGTTTTAGATTGTTTAAAAAGAACGACAGAAGAAGCAATTTATTTTAATAGTAAGTTTGGAGGATATTATGCCCCCTCTTTATATAATATAGACGGAATCCCTTATTTCTATTTTAATAAAAGAAATTTGATTATAAAAGAAATTGAATTGAAGAATGAATTATCTAATTATATCATTGATAATATTGAATTTTGCCTTAATGATTTTAAAGATTTTTCAAAATATAATGTAACTCTTGGAAAAATTTCTACTAAAACAACATTATATGAAGATAGATTAAGTGCAAGTGTAACTTACCCAATAAATATTAAATTTCAAGATAGATTATATCAATTATCTAAATTTGAGTATAATGTTGATACTAATTTATTTACATTATATAATATAAGTGTTTCAATTATCAACTATAGAAAAAGTAATAATAATATCTGCTTAAGTTGCTTAAATAGTTTAGCTGAAGAAAATGATGTTAAAATTAATCTAGAAAGTTATGATAATAATACTTTAGTTTATATAATAAGAGACGAGGAGAATTTAATTATGCAAGTTCCATTAGAATTCAAATTTGCGGTAGAGTATGAATAAAAAGATAATAATAACATTTATTGTAATAATTTTATTATCTAGTTTAGTAAATGCAGATCCATTTTCAACAATTGCCACAACTGGATTAAGTTTTATTAATCCAACTGCAGGTGCTATTATAAATGGAATAATGTGTGTTACAAGTCCTGCTGGATTAATAACATGCGCTTCTAACTATGTGGAAGGCAGAATAACCGGAATTATTCAAGGAGAAGTTTTGGGGAGAGTAGTCCAATCAGGAATCATTGGGCAACAAGCAGTTAAGTCTATTAACACCTACAATCAGTTTAAGGGTTATTTGGATCAGGGTGCTTCTATAATACAAGAATTAACATTAGATGAAAATGGAGCTATAGAAAGCGGTGAAGTTTATAATATAGCAAAAGACGGTGATGACATCGGAAATTTATTTGGGCTGAATAAAAAAGATGCCTATGGCAAAGATATTAATATCCTAGCAGGTAAAAATAATCTTGGCAATAAAGAATATTTAATCTCTTTTAGCGGAGACGACAGCGCATTTTCTGTTACAAATAAAGACGGAGTTATTTTTGATTATATTAATATTAAAAAACAAGACAAAAATACAAATGCTTATTTAAAACTTAATAAAGAAGGAAATGTTATAGGTGCGGATTTTACTACTAATGAAAATGGAGGTGTATATAAATTTGGTGATAATAAACCAGTTAATGTGCCCGGAGATACACGGGTTACTCATCAAAATGGGGTTACGAGAGTTGAAGGAAAAGGAAAAACCATAAGGTATTTTAATAACGATATTTTGCTTAATAGCGAATTTGTTGATTTTTCTTTGAATAAAATTAGTTGTGGGGATTGTAATATTAATGAAGTAAAAATTGTTAATGGAGAGTTGGAGATATTAGACAATGGGTACTTAACTAAATACGGGGTATTTGAGTATAGGGGGCTCTTTTTAAAAGTTGGTAATCCTCAAGATAATGTATTAATTGCAAATGAAAATGCAGATTTAAGTAACTATAATGGAAATTGGCTAAGACAAAAACCAGATTCTTTAGAAATAAAAAGTTCTATTACAAGCAACGTAAATTTAGATGTCTTGGGATCGAATTCGATTTTAAGCCCTATAGGGGATAATAAAGACTATTTGTCTTTAAATGTTCAAAAAGGGGGTGAAATAAAATTAGAAAGCAGAAAAAATCGTGGTTTAATCCCTATATTAATTTATACGAATAACGGAAATAGTGCGGTAATTATAACAAACAATGGTTATAAAATTGAGAAATATAAAGATGCAGAAATACTTACTTCGCCAAACGCTTTATATAAATTAGATTATACTGGAAAATATCAAAGCGTAGCATTAGATATTGCTAACTCAAAAGACCCATCTAAAATATTAAGATTTAATTCTTATAATCAATTTGTTACATTAAACAAAAATAATGAAGAATTAGTAACTGTAAATAAATTCGATTTGCCATTAAGTCCAAGGATAAATGATAATCGAATTCAGACCATAGCACATTTGCAAGCTAAATATCCTAAATTAAAATTTAGTATCCCCTCAAGAACAAATATTTTTGGTGAAGATCTTAATAGATTGTATGAAGAAGAGGTTCCACCTTATTTGATATACCTCACAGATACTTTTTTTGAGAGAAATCCAAAAGCCGTCAATGATTTTGAAGGAGTAGAATTTACAGACGAATTTAACGCTCATGTAGCAGCAGACGGTGTTTTGATGATTGGAGAACAAGTTGTTGATCCTTTTGGGCCGCAGGTTAGAGACACCACAAAACCTTTACAAGTATACGACCATGAATACACCCATAGATTAGATCAGATTATAGCCAATCAAGAATTTGATATAATAAAAAATGATGAAAATGCTCCAGAAGTTGTAAAAAATAACCTTAAAGAAAAAGAAAGATTATTAAAAGAGATAGAAATTTTAGAACACGAATTTGATGATGAGATGCATCTTGCGGAAAAAATAGAACTTGATGATAGAATAAAAGATTTAAAGAAAAAAATTTCTGGTTTAGACGATGCGATTAGAGCTTATTGGTATGAAGATAATGAAGAAGAAGCTCTTTTGGTACAAAAATATAATGAGATTGCATTGGAATTTATAAATAATGTTTTAGATGATAAAAACGCGTTAATAATTTTTGCAGATAAAATTTCTAATACCATAACAAAGGAAGAATTACCTTACTTTAAAGATTATATTAAAAGGGAATACAAAAAAGACTTAGATTCTTACCTAATAGACTCTGGTTATAGGGGGGGTTTATCGAATCTTGATGGTGAAGCTTTTGAAGAGTTATTACTCGAAGAATTAATTGCTAAATATGAGATTTTTAGAAATAATCCGGATAAAAAAATTGATTTTGACAGGCTTAATGAAATTCAAACAAGATTAGCCAATGTTAAATACTTTAAAAATAAAGTTAAAAATGGTGAGCCTAATTTCTATGCATTATATGAATTTGATGAGTTATCGAGAAGGCACTCAAATTTATTTAGAGATTATTTAAGAATTTCAGCGGGTGTTCCTTATATTTATTCTTTTAGAAATTATGCTAGGATAAATGATATACCTAATGCTAAGTTTGCTGAACTAGCTTCGACGTATAAAGAACAACCTATAGAAATAAGAAAATATTATGCAAGTTCCTTTAATATTGTAGCTAGAGAGGTAACAAGAAAACTTACTCAGTTAGCTTTTGATTCTAATAAAATGGATTCTTTAGAGTATAAGGAAGTAATGGGTTTAAGGTGTTCTACTCCAGATTGCATGGAATTTAAATGCCTAGAATATAAGTTATTATGTTGCCAACAATATCCAAATTCTCCAAATTGTAAATCTTAAATTTAGATTATTTTAATTGATAAAATCATTTATATTTTTTTGGTATATATTTTTTTTCTGGAACTTGGAAAGTGCCATCCCCGTTTCCCTTAAATATAAACCTATAATGTTGAGCTGGAATAATAGACATTATATCCTCAATACCATAAGCACCAACGACTATATCTTTTTTACCATCGCTGTTTTCATCCTTAATCTGAACATAGGCGAACTCATGTTCTTTAATTTCTGCAAGTTTAGCTGAATTATTCCCGTCTAAATATAAATAAACGTTGATTAGTCTATTTTGCTTACTGTTAGAAATATATTCAACTTTTACAGTATCTGGCAAATTATTGCGGTTTAGATGCCCATAAGCTTGTTCAAATTTAGATTGAGTATAATACTCATTCTTTTTTGAAGCTATCGATGTACACGCATTAATTATTGTTGAAGCTCCTAGAACTATTGCAATTTCGTTTCGGTGTTTTTTTATTATTTGGAATAAGCCCATTATTTAACTAATATTAGATAAGCATAAAAAACCTACTAAACCTAACGTGTTTTGTAAAAGTAATATACTATATAGATTTAAAAGGTAAAATGAAATTCATACAGCAAAAATATAATAAAAAATTACTAAGAAGTTATTGAATGCATCAGCGGGGATTTGAACCCCGGTCTCCGCCTCACTGCTTTGCTTAGTTAATCTAAGCATAATGGAAGGGCAGAATTTTGGTCTCAATCTTAAATGATCTAACCACTAAACTACTGATGCTTCATCAAATTAAGAATTAAAATTGTTTATAAACCTTACTTTGGCAATTTAAATTTATTAAAATAATCAATTAACGGCTTAACCTTAACATAGTTATAACCAATTAATCTAACTATCTCATAAGCATTTAGTTTGTTTCCATATTTCCATAAGTTCTTTAGTATTAATAATGTATTTTTATTTTTAAACCAGTATCTGCCAAATCTCCCGATTAAATAAGATTCTAATTGAATCTCTGCGAGCCATGCTAAATTATATTCTGCACTATAAAACCCATAATCAAAATCTGTTAAATATGATTCTTTTTGATATTCAATCAAACTAGTTTTTCTCAATATATCATAATAGCATTCTGGAAAATCTTTATATTCTTCCTTAACTTCATTATAATTATCGTCCAATTTTTTTAAATTATTTGTAAAGAATTTTAGTTCATAAATAAACTTTCCAATATAACGTCTCATTAAATAAAATTTATAGATATATCCAAACTCAATTATTTGTCTTTTTCCAAGGTTATCCATCTTAGTATAGGTATCTAAAAATTTGGGATTTGAAATCAAAAATTCAAACAAGGCAGCATAAATTTCTGTAGTTGCATAACCTCTACTAAATTCACTAAACTCAAAATCTAAATCTTTTGAAACATTTGCATAATGCTCCGCATGTCCAAGTTCATGAAATAATCCCCTATAATCATAAAACCCCCCAACAGGTTTTACAGAAACTCTTATTTTAGAAGGCACTTTTAATACATGTGTCCATGCTCTTAAAGTTTTATTTTTTCTTTCAGTCAAATCCAAAATAATATTTTTCTGTTTTTTTATATTTATTCCTAACCCATTAAGAAAATTATAAGCTAATTGAAATAAATTTTCTTTTGGCAAGTATTTATTATCAACAGATAACTTTGATATATATGCGAAATCTACCGCTTTATCATATATCTCTAATCCGTGTTTTTTTAAAAATTTACCCATTCTTATTTTATATGATTTATCAGTAGCTTTAAGAAAAAATTTTAAACTTTTTTCTAATTTAAAATAATCTATTTGTTTGAATTTTAAATAATATTCTAAGTAATTATAGCCTAAATCTTTGAACTCATTTACTAACTTATTGAATATTTTTAATTTTAATTTATTTATATTATTTAATATTGGCTTTGTAGAATTTAAAATTTCAAATCTTTTATCCTTATTTGGCTCTTTAAATATTAATAGGTTAGCTTCTGAATAATTATAACTTCTGTTATTGTACCTAAATTTGGCTTTGCT
>Ga0209541_10003466_pt1 | contig 28951 bp, 22 predicted proteins | sample RifCSPlowO2_01_FD_184027 | JGI IMG/M metagenome (GOLD analysis project Ga0209541, IMG submission 184027) | Groundwater microbial communities from Rifle, Colorado - Rifle CSP2_plank lowO2_0.1 (SPAdes) (version 2) | ecosystem: Environmental > Aquatic > Deep subsurface > Groundwater | place... | reverse complement strand
TGAGACAATCATCGCCAAGTACATTGAAGATCAGGGAAGAAAAGATGCGGGGCAAACGAAGTTTGAAATCTCCTAAAGCCCCGACCGTAAGGTCGTGGGTTCCTTACCCCTTATGAAGCATGGATTCGGCTGCAACAACACGCATGGTTTACCGACTATTACTTGAATTATTTACCTGCAGACGCACCGGGATTGGCTGAGGTTCTCTTGCAAGGTGATGACCGGTTGAGGAAAGAGGAGGCTTGGCAAGTTACGGCTACTGCTGGGGAAAGTGTTATCGATGTCGCAGGAGTAAACAATACAAAACGGTATTCCTGGGACACAGCTTCCGGAGCGGTGATCAAATCGAATGATTGGGAAAATATTGAGTTTAAGGAACCGATGGTTGACGGCGGTGGATTTACTACTAGAGCGGTCAAATTAAAAAAGGGGGAAGTGGAGGTGAAAGTCAGAAACGACAAGCCGGCAGAAACTAAATTCAAGGTCGAAGCCGCAGACTTCTTAGATGCAGTTTCCATTGAAACACACTACTGGGTCGGTTATAACCCGGAAACCAAACAGAGTGGCGTTATTGTTTACGAGGGTAAGGTGGAAGTGAAAACTCGTGACGGGAAAACAATTACGGTGGAACCAAAAGACGGCAAACCAGGAATAGTGGTAATTTTCCAAAAACTTTCACCTGTAAAACTTGCCATTTGGGGTTTAATTTTGGCTGTGGCGGCAGGAGGGATGGCTTGGTTTATTAAAAGAAGATCACAGTTTAAACTTTCTAAAAAGAAAAAATGAGCTCCATTTGCTTTGGAGTCGCCGCGGGCCTGTGTCCTGACTTTAGAGCCTCACGCCGGTCCCCGTTCTCGGGTATTATGGCACGTTGTTGGCTGTGGCCGTGGCCCACAAGGTGGTCCGGCTGTCGATCGCGTTCGTTGTCTCGAAGATCTTCACGTTCGAGACCGTTCGCGACCTGATCATTGTGATCGTGATCCCAGACCTAATCACGATGGCGGCCGTCTACTTCCTCCTGCCGTTCGTTGGCGGAGCCGTAGCCGTCGTTGGGTCCGGGCTCTGGATGTGGATCCGGATGATCTTCTTCTTCGTGGTGGTCGCCGCCGCAAACACCTACGACCCGGCCTAATGGCCGCGCGATGCAAATGAAAAAGACCTACCTTACGGGGTAGGTTTTTTCGTTTCTAGTAGCCCTGAGGGATCATTTTGTTGATCTGTGAAAAATCGGTGAACTTGACGTCGCTTGGCGGGACAAATTCGGAAGCGCCGATGTTCCTGACAGTACAATCGGTCTTGAATTTGGTTTCGTCTTCAAATTCTTGGGCCGCCTGCTCGGCATCGACTTGTCCTTCTTCCTGAGCGGCGGTCGTTGGGGCAGTTTCCTTTTCGGTAACCAGTTTCATTTTGAAGCCGGTCTTCTCGCCTTCGGTCCAAGTGTAGGTATAGACATTGTCGTTGATCATGGTCCCCTTCTTGCCTCCGCCAAAATCGGAGCCGATGATCTTCATCTTCTTTCCGGAAATGATCATTTGGGTCGTGCTCTTGTCAGCCAGGTTGGTGATGATGCAGTCAGCCGAACCGCCGGCTTCGATAATTTGGGCGAGCTTTTCTTGCTTTTGCTGTTCTGTGCCGGTAATTGGGCCGGATGGGGTACAGGCAGCCAGAGCAAAAGAAGAAAGAATAATCAGAGCAGTTTTTTTGATCATATATACCCACGATAACATAAACCCCGACAGAAACGATAGTATTTTTTTCATCAAAACGGAGCTTTTTGGTAGAATAGGGTCCAATGAGTAAAGAACGAGAACGGTCGGAACCGCGGTACATGGAAATAACCGAGGAGGTTGTTTATGGTGTGGGTGGTTATTTCTCTTTGCGTTTGTCGACGGTCGATGAAAAGTTGGCAAGTCTATATGATTTGAGGGAAAAGAAAAATCGAGCGACCAAAAACTTGCCGAAGAATAGAATTGCACGGGCTCTGAAACGCCTGACCTACGGCGACTGGCTGACCGATTATGAATCGGAGCAGATTGATGAACAAAAAAGGATCAAGCAAAAATTAACGGAGATAATGAGCGAAGTAGTAGAGTCCGGAAGGGTTGACCGTGCCCTGACCGAACTGAGACAAACGATCGCCGGTTGTCTTGGATATTTGAAGTCTGATCTCAGAGCGACAGACTCGGCCGGCCAAAAAATTGCCCAGGCAAAAATCTGGATGGCGGAAGAGGCGATTGAGGCTCTCAAGGTTATTGAGCCCGAGGAGGCAGAAGGTTATTCAAAACAACTCGAAAAGATCACCGAAGATCAGTGGTTGTGGGAATCAGGGATTTAGGAAGAAACGAGTCTATTTGGGTGGGATTTTGAAATTCTCAATCACGATCTTGCCGACGCCGGTATCCCGCGTTCCGACAAAAAGGGTCAAACTGTTGTTCTTTTGGTCTAGGATAAAACCGGCAGAAAATAAAACATCCCGAAGATCCCAGGCTTTGGCAACGCCGGGAGGAAAGTCGGAACTCTCGGCGAGAATGCCTAAGTCGATAAATTCACCGGTAACGGGATTGTGGATAAAAGCCCAAGGAACATAATGGCGCGCACCCTTTTTGTCTTTTTTGCCCGGAACTTGAACAACTTTGTCTCGGTAAGCCCGATGCCCCAAACCGAAAATTCTGCCATCCGAAAGCTCTTGTGCCTGGTTCACTCCTCCCCATTCACCTTCCGGGAAACGGGCGTTTATCAGCGGAGCATCCTCAATTACCTTTGTGCTGAGATCGTCAAGAGAATCAATGGTGGTGAATCCTATTTGCCCCTCTAATCCTCCTTTTACTGTATGGGGGCGAGTGTAGACTGCTACTCCTTTTCTCAAAATCTTTAATTCTTCGAAGCGGATATCCTTCATTCCAGGTGGGCCCTCCTCGTCAAGTTTTTTGAGATCGTGGAGTGATTTCCCTTTGTAGAAGAGGGTTTTCCATCCGGCGGAGGCTGTACGAAGATCCCGATTAAGCTCTACCCCGGCGGCCACGATCTCGCCCCCTATTACGGCGATGGCTGGATCTTCGAGCGGAAGGGCGAAATCATCTTTCGGTAGCCAATCTCCATCAGAAAAAGGAAAATGGACAATAAGTGTCGAGAATGGCGTTTTCCTCCCCTCGGCTCTGCCCAGGAACTCGACTCCGTTTGGGCCAACCAATATTGCCGGATTATAGACATCAATATGCTCTTGTTCGCCGAGAGGTTTATCATTAGCTTCGAAAATAGCCCTCAATAGGTCTTGTCGCTTGTCCAAAGGAATTGTCTCTGCGTCATGTAGGACTCGTTTTTCTGGATTTCTTCTTTTCTCCTCCAGAGCGTCAGTACATTTTGGAAGATCTCTGACGAACTTATATACCTTTTCTTTACTCAGTTCGTATGCGCCTTCAGCAATTAGTTCGTTTTCGAATCTATTGTTAGCCATGAGAAATAGTATACAGGGAAGATGGAAAAGTGGGTATATACCCCTCTTCCCCGAGTTTGAAACTGGAAAATTTGACTTTGGTGGTTTGAATATGGTCTCATAGTATCAATGATCGGATTTCTGAACGAAGAACAGGTTTTTCAATTAAGACTGGCTCATAAAACAATTAAAGACAAAAAGTTAGCTGATCGAATTAAGGCTGTCCTTTCTCTCAACGCCGGCTTCGATTACAAAGAAGTAGCGGCAATCCTACTCCTGGATGAAGTAACACTGCGTCGTTATGTCCAAAAGTTTGTCGAGAAAGGAGTCAACGGCCTCTTAGAGATGCGCTATGTTGGAGGATTGTCCAGATTAACCTCTGATCAGGAAATGAGGTTGAAAAGGTATTTTAAAACCCACACTGCCTTAACCGCTCTAGTGGTGGTTAGTCACCTGGCAAAAAGATACGGCGTTAGATACTCGATCATTGGGGCCACAAAACTTCTCCATCGACTAGGCTTCGTCTACAAAAAACCCAAGGTTGTTCCCGGTAAGGCAGACCGGGAAAGACAAGAGGCATTCGTCAAAGCATACAACCAGCTAAAGTCCAATCTTACCCTCAATGATCAGATCTACTTTGTTGACTCCACCCATCCCAGTCACAATACCAAGGTATCCTACGGTTGGATCCTTAGGGGAAAGAAGAACGACAAATACATCAAGACCAATACTGGTCGAGACAGGCTTAACCTCAACGGAGCCCTGAGTCTTCATGATCAAACCAGGCCAATTGTCCTTGAAGAAAAAACTGTTAATTCAGAGGCTACTATCAACCTACTGGAAACAATCAGAAGGAGACAAAAGAATGGTAAGGTCTACCTGGTTTTAGATAATGCTTCTCACCACCACTCAAGAGTCGTTGGTCGTTGGTTGTTCCACCACCCCAGATTCAAATTAATCTTTTTACCACCATATTCACCTAACCTAAATCCAATCGAAAGACTGTGGCGTTTCTTCCACCAGAGAGTTACTGCTAATCATTACTTTGAGACCTTTGCAGAGTTCAAGAACACATCTCTTGATTTCTTCAAAAACCTCAAGGTTTACCAAAAAGAACTTTCTACTCTCTTAACCGATAGTTTCCAGCTAGTACCGCAATCAAACTTTCAAACCTGAGTTAGAGGGGTATAGAGGATGAGTTTAGCGGACGAATTGGCGTTCCTTGCGGACGATCTTCTTCGGGCCTTTTTTGACCTTCTTCTCTTTTACTGGTTTGTCAGCCTTGGCGACTTTGTTCTTCACTGACTGTTCTTCGCCAACCGGACGGATTTTGGAGCCCTTGGAGACAACAGTTTCCGGTCCGACTTTCTGGGAGACGCCCTTGATGAAGAGCCCCTTGACCTTCGTGGCTTTCTTGCCGGTTCGGCCGCGGAGAAAGTAGAGTTTGGCGCGGCGGACGCTGCCTTTCTTCTTCACTTCTACCTTGGTGATGGTGGGGGTTTCAACGGGGAAAATCTTCTCGACACCGACGTTGTTGGTGGCGATGCGTCGGACGACGAACGACTTCAGGCCGGCGTGACCGCGGATGGCAATGACCAAGCCCTCAAAGATCTGAGTGCGGGTTTTGTCACCTTCTGCGAAAGTCTGGTGGACACGTACGGTGTCGCCGACGGCGAAATTGACGTCTTTCCAGCTAAGTTGGTTTGCCATATCCGCGATATTTTAGCAGAATGTGGCTAGCTATAGCAAGATTATGAAAGCAAACGGCTGATCTTGCTGGCCAGAACCTGGTTGTATTTCACACTAAAGGGCAAGGTGATGCGCTTGCCTTCACCGCCATTGGCGATCACGATTGTGATTGTATCGGGCCCGGGGGTCTTCTTGAGAAGGTTGTTGATTTCTACCAGTACGTCTTTTGCTGTGCCCCGGGGAATGTCGATCTCGTAACCTTCACTCTCGGATGGCTTTGCATTTATATCAATCGCCTCGGCTTTCTCGACAATTAAAGAAAGCTTGTCCTCGCGCTTATCGATGCGTCCTGTCACCAAAATGGCCTTATCTGCCACCCATAGATCCGTAGTATCAGCAAAAAGTTTGGGGAAAATGACCAAATCGATCGCCCCGGTATCGTCCTCGAAAGAGGCGAAACACATGCGCGAGTTGTTTTTCTTGGTATTGATGGCCCGGACCGAGGCAAGAATACCGGCGAGGGTGACGACTTGGCCGACGTGGTACTCCGGGTCAAGCTGACTGACCTTGTGGGTGACCCGATGGGCGACGACCTTGATGGCGTTCTTAACCGGATGGTCGGTGAGGTAGAAGCCGAGGAGGGCCTTTTCGGCCTTCAGAAGTTCGGTCATGGGCATTTCAGGAATGTCCGGCAGAACATCGGTCATTTTCTCGTGGCCTTTTTCTTCTTTCCCCATGGTGTCAAAGAGGCCGCCTTGACCGGTGTTTTTTTCCTTGGATTTGGCGGTGGCTTTGTTTCTGATCTCGGTGTAGCCGGCGAGAAGTTGGGCCCGGTTGCCAAAACGGTCGAGAGCACCGGCACTGATGAGTGACTCGATTACTTTTTTGTTGACCTTTTGTAATTCAACCCGGTGCAGAAGTTCGGTCAAACTGGCAAAGGGGCCGTCCTCACGGGCGACCAGAATTGCGGTAATGGCGGCGGTGCCGACGTTTTTGATGGCGGAGAGTCCGAAACGGATCGCCTTGCCATCCTCGCGGGCGCGGCCGGTCGGAAGCCACTGGTCCTTGGGTAGCGGGACAATGGTGAAGCCAGTCTTACTTTCATTAATATCCGGGGGAAGAATCCTGAGGCCGAGAATTCCCGTTTCCGAAATAGCTTCCGTTAGTTTGTCGGTGTTGCCGGACTCGGCGGTGAGGAGCGAGGTCATGTACTCGGCCGGATAATTGGCTTTGACATATCCAGTCCAGTAAGCGACGATGCCGTAGCTGGCGGAGTGGGCCTTGTTGAAGCCGTAGGCGGCAAAGGTCTCGATTTGTTTCCAAAGATCTTCGGCTTTGTCGCGTTTCATGTCACCGGCGACGCAACCATCAACAAACTTGGCGTGTTGTTTCTCCATTTCCTCCGGGATTTTCTTACCAATGGCTTTTCGGAACTTATCGACCTCTTCCCAGTTGTAACCGGCAAGTTCAATGGCGGTATAAAGAACGTCGTCCTGATAGGTGAGAATACCGTAGCTACTGGCGAGAAACTTTTCCATGCGCGGATCGAAATATTTCACCAATTTTGGATTATGTTTTCTGGCAATATATTCAGGAATAAAGGCAATTGGTCCCGGACGGTAGAGGGCCACCATCGCCATCAGGTCGTCGATGCGCTCCGGTTTCAGCTCAACCAAGTATTTGGTCATAGCCGCACTGGCCAGCTGGAAGACACCGAAGGTCTGACCGGCGGCGAGCATTTCGAAGGTCTTCTTGTCATTCAAGGGTACTTCCTTGATTTTGATTTCGACACCAAGGGAGTCCTTGATGAGTGTGATCGCGTTGGCCAAAATGGAAAGATTTCTAATTCCCAGGATATCGAGCTTGATCAGGCCTACGTCTTCGCAGGCGTGCATTTCATACTGGGTGATGACCTTGTCCCCTCCTCCGGGTTCGAGCTGTAGGGGAGTGAACTTCGTCAGAACATCTGGGGCAATGACGACACCGGCCGCGTGGACGGAGATGTGGCGCTTGTTGTTTTCGATTTTCTGGGCGAGCTCGATCAAGGTTTTGACATCTTTGTCCTCCTCCATCAACTTTTTCAGATCAGGGGCCTGCTCAAGGGCTTTCTTTAGGGTCATGGGGAACCCTTGGCTGCCTTCGGGGACCATTTTGCTGATACGGTCAACGTTGGAATAGGGCATACCCAGAACGCGACCGACGTCGCGGACGGCGGCGCGGGCTTTCATGGTGCCGAAGGTGCAGATCTGGGCGACTTTTTTGTCGCCATAAGTTTCCTTTAGCCAAGCGATGAGCTCGTCGCGCCGGTCGTCGGAAATGTCAAGGTCAATATCTGGAGGCGAGGGACGGAAGGGGTTCAAGAAGCGCTCAAAAGGAAGATTAAAATAGATCGGGTCGACGGTGGTGATGCCACAACAATATGAAACGAGCGAGCCGGCTGCAGAACCTCTGGTGTTGGTATAGATGCCAACCTCGTTGGTGTGAGTGACGATTTGATTGTAGAGGAGGAAGTAGGGTGAGTAGCCTTTTTTTTCGATCACTTCCAGTTCGTACTCGAGGCGTTTGGTAACCACCTCGAGCAGATCCTTCCCAAAGTGGCGGTGGGCGCCTTCATAGGAAAGTTCACGCAGAGCGGCTCCCGGAGTCCTGCCTTCGGCCAGAGCAAACTTGGGAAAAAACCACTGTCCCAGGGTAATTTTGATGTCCACCTGATCGGCGATCAGATTTGTGTTGTCAATCGCCTCGGGCAGATCGGAGAACTCCTCGGCCATCTCCTCGGTGCTTTTGAGGTAAAAATCGGGTGTGTCAATATAACGCATTCGGTTAACATCGGCGATCTGCTTGCCGGTCTGAATACAGACAATGGCATCCTGGGCCGGAGCGTCGTCGCGGTCCACATAGTGGGTGTCGTTGGTCGCGACCAGAGGGAGACCGAGGTCCCGGCTGAGTTTGATCAGCCCCTCCTCGCCCAGCTTACACTCCCGGCCGTGACTAATTAACTCGTTTTTGACCGACTCAGGCAGACCTTTGGCGGCGGCAAACTTATCATATGGATGGCGCTGAAGCTCGATAAAGGTTTTATCCGAACCGAAGATCTGTTCCAGTTCCTTCAGTTCTTTTTTGGCAGCCGCATAACTATCGTGAATCAACAGTCTTTGGACCCGGCCGGCTGGACAAGCGGTGGTGACGGCAATTCCGTGGTGGTACTGAAGAAGAATCTCTTTGTCGATACGGGGTTTGTAGTAAAAACCCTCTGTTTGACCAATGGTGACTATCTTCATCAGATTTTCGTAACCCTCGTTATTTAGAGCCAGCAGAAGGAGGTGGTAGGCGTCCTGTCTTTTTTTGTCGAGACGGCTCTCGGCGGCAGTATAAATTTCGCAGCCGAGGATTGGTTTGATCTCCTTATTGACCGCTTCTTTGTAGAACTCTACCGCCCCATACATTGCCCCGTGATCGGTAATCGCCAGGGCGTTTTGACCGTATTCTTTGGCCCGTGCGACCAGCTTTTTGATCTTGCTTAGGCCATCGAGAAGGGAATACTCCGAATGAACGTGGAGGTGGGTAAAATTCATAGCTTTTCAAGTAACAGAGTTGAGACAGTTTTGGGGTCGGCCTTGCCCCCCGAGAGTTTCATCACTTGGCCCACGAGGAAACCGAGAACGCCGGTCTTGCCTTTCTTATATTCCTCGACCACCTTGGGATTATCAGTGATCACTTTTTCGACAAAGGCACTGAGTTTGCCTGTGTCAGTCTCGCCAATCTGGGTTAGCTTCCGGTATTGCGATGTGATATTGCCGGATATATCAATTTTTTTGTTGACGATGAAACTGGCCAGCTTGGTTTGATCAAAACCGGGGTATGCCGTAAGGGCCTCTAGGGCAAGTCGGTCTTTGCTAATGATCTTGGCGTCAGGAAGTTTTACTCCGCTTACGACGAGGTTTTCAATTATCACGTCGGGAAGGGCTGGCAGTTCGGTCCGAATTTTCTCGACCACCGAGTTACTGATGCGGAGTGGCGGGATATCCGGCTCAGGGAAATAGCGGTAGTCATTGGCTTCTTCCTTCTGGCGTTGGGGAAAAGTGACTTTCTTGACACTGTCATAACCGCGGGTAGATTTGTTACCGCCCTTCTTGGTGAAACCGGTCTTTTCGAATTCGGCAACCAATCGCTTCACTTCGTAATCGATAGCCAGAGTGGCAAAATTAAAGGAATTGATATTTTTTAGCTCGACCAGAGGGGTAAGGTGTTCGCCACTGGCGTCGGTAATTTTGACGTTGACGGTGGGTTCGAGACGCATTTGTCCTTTTTCCAGATCGGCGGTAGTGACTTTGATTTCCCTGACGATCTGGTGGATCTTTTTCAGATATTCCTTGGCTTCCTCGGTGGAACTGATATCCGGCATAGAAACGATCTCGACCAAGGGGACACCACAGCGGTTAAAATCGATCAAAGAAACTCTTTCACCATTCAAAATGGTGTGCTGAAGTTTACCGGTATCTTCTTCGAGATGAACCCGTTCGATCCTGATCTTTTTTCCTGAGTCCAAAGTCAGAAAACCATCATGAGATAGTGGTTGGTCGTATTGACTGATTTGATAGCCCTTGGCCAGATCGGGATAGAAATATTGCTTGCGGTCGAAATGAGTTTCCTCGTTGATTTCACAATTTAGAGCCAGGCCAATCTTGATGGTATCTTCGATCGCTTTTTGGTTTGGTACCGGCAGAGCGCCGGGTAGACCAAGGCAAACGGGACAAGTCTGGGTATTTGGACTTTTTCCAAAATGATCGGCGGGACAGCCGCAGAACATCTTTGAGTTGGTGGTCAACTCCACGTGGACTTCGATACCGATGATGGGGGTGGTGTTTTTCATTTCTGGTATCTTTCCGGAAACTTATTAAACTGAGTAGACTTTTGATAGAGGTTGGCGATATCAAGAATCTTGGCTTCGGTGAACTGTGCGCCGGTGATCTGGAGACCGATGGGGAGACCATCGACGAAGCCGCAAGGGACACCGGCACTGGTCAAACCGGCCAGAGAAGATGGTTCGACGAGAATATCCTCCATTTCACCAAACATCGGTTCGTTCTTCGTTGCCCCGAGCTTTAGGGCCGGACCGGGCGAGACCGCGCCAATATAGGCATCAAAGTCTTTGAAGGTGTTCTCAAATTCGGAAACGATCTTGGTCCGGACTGTCATGGCTTTTTTGTAGTAGGCGTCGTAGTAGCCGGCGGAGAGGGTGTAAGTACCGAGCATGATCCGACGTTTGGCTTCGTCGCCGAAGCGGGCGCGTCCATGTCCATAACGGATGCCGTCGAAGCGGGCGAGATTGCTGCTGACTTCACTGCGCATGACCACGGTATAGACACCAATGGAGTATTTTGGGTCAAGAAGGGAGATCTCCTCAACCTTGGCACCCAGACTCTCCAAGTGTGCTGCGGCGTTATGGATGAGAGTTTTGACCTCAGCCCTCATGGTCGGAAGGAGGTATTCTTTTACCAGGGCGATCTTTACTCCTTTGAGATCCTTTCTCTTCAGGAGTTCGCGGAACGGTTCGACTTCTTTGGTACTGCTGGTGGCGTCATAAGGATCGGCGCCGGCAATAATACTGGTAATGAGAGCGGCATCTTCTACATTTCTGGCGATCGGTCCGGGAGAGTCGGTACTGCTGGCCATTGCAATAACGCCGTAACGGCTGACGCGGCCATAACTGGGCTTGAAGCCGGTGACACCGCACCAGGCGGCGGGCTGGCGGATAGAGCCGGCGGTCTCCGAACCAATGGCCACCGGAACAAGCTGGGCACTAACAGCCGCTGCGGAGCCGCCGGAAGAACCTCCGGGAAGACGACCCAGATCCCAGGGGTTGAGGGTCGGACCGTACTGACTGGTTTCGGTGCTACTTCCATGAGCCCAGGCGTCCATGTTGGTTTTGCCAATGATAATCGCTCCGGCGTCAAGCAGGCGTTTGGTGACGGTGGATTCGTATCGGGGATGATAGTCTTTCAGTACCAACGACCCGGCGGTGGTGGGCATTCCGACAGTAAGAAAATTATCTTTGACGGCAATAGGAATTCCGAGAGGTTTTTTGCCACTGGCTATTAGTTTATCGATCGCCTCCGCTTGTTTGACGGCGTCTTCGTTGATATGAAGGAAGGCATTCAGCTCGCCGTTGTAGCGGTTGATGCGGTCGAGATAATGTTTGATGACCTCGACGGAACTGAAGCGTTTATCTTCCAGACCGCGGAGCAGCTCGACCACCGACAGTTCATGAATTTGTTTATTCACTGTCTTTTTCTAAAATCTGTTTAACGACAAAGAAACCCTGGTGGGTATTTTTGGCGCCGGAGAGGGCTTGCTCCTGAGTCAGGACACGGTCGTCGTCAATGACATCGGGGCGGGTTACGTTTTCCAGGTGATTAACTTGAGAAGTGGGGGTGATCCCTTTGGTATCGATCTCATTCAGCTGATTAACGACGTCGATAGTCATTGAGAACTGATCGGCAAAGAGTTTCTTTTCGTCCTCCGTCAGTGGTAAGTTGGCGAGGATACCAACCTTGGCAACATCGTCGGTAGTGATGATTGTTTTGGCCATCGAAGTTATTTTATCTCAAAAACCTCGTTAATTTGTTTATTGGAAATAGTATAGACGCTATCGCAGACATTTTTTACCAATTCGCGGTCGTGACTCACCAGGAGAACCGCGCCCTCGTATTCTTTGAGAAAGGTTTCGAGAGCGAGAACCGACTTCAGGTCCAGGTGATTCGTCGGTTCGTCGAGGATGAGGAGATCAGGATTGGTGTAAAGAAAAAGAGCCAGCTGGAGACGGGATTTTTGGCCACCGGAGAGGGTCCAGACTTTGCTTCTCATCGTCTGTTTGTTGAAGAAAAACTTTTTCAGGATGGCCTCGATCTCGTAATCGGAGAGCGGATATTGTTTGGCGAAGATGGATAGCGGAGTTTCTTCGAGGGGAAGGGTAGCCGAATGCTCCTGAGAGTAGTAGCCGACCCTTAGATTCGGGCCAATCTTGGCTTCACCGGAGACCGGAGTCAATTTGCTAAGGAGGAGGTTGATCAGGGTCGACTTGCCGGTGCCATTGGGCGAGAGGAGGGCGGTTTTGTCTTGGACGAACAGATGAAGATTGGCGTTGGAAAAAAGTGGTTGGCTGTCGTAGCCGAAAAATAAGTCCTTGACCAAGATGGCCGTTTTCCGTTTGATGATCTTGTTTTCCAGTTTCGTTTGAATGGTGATCTGGGCTTTTTTTGCCTCCGGATTCTCCACCATCTCAGACTTGAGACGCGTCAGTCTATTCTGGGTATTGTGATAGGCGCCGATAAAGCCCTTGTCGCGAAACATCAGCGCCATTGCTTCCAGGCGCTTGGCTTCTTTGGCCTGGGTCTTATACAGATCGGCCTTGGCGAATTCTTCCTCTTGGTAGACTTGCTTGAACTTGGCGTAGCCAAAGGGATAAGTTTTGATCTGGTGATTTTCGAGAAGCCAAACCTTGGTACTGGTATTCTCAAGAAACTTGCGGTCGTGGGAAATCAGGATGATCAGACCCGAGTACGATTTCATGGCCTCCTCGAGCCAAATCTTGTTATCCAAATCGAGGTGATTATCCGGTTCATCCAGTAGGACGACGTCGTATTGATTCGAGTAAAGCAGTTCAGCCAGTTTGGCGATTTTTTTCTGGCCGCCGGAAAGTGTTTCATAGTCGGTAATTTCTTGAGTCAGATAGCCAATCGTGTGCTCCCCGTCCCAAATGATCTCACCGGAATCCTGTTGCTCCAGGAGAGCAATGAGCTTCAGCAAGGTGGACTTGCCGGAACCATTGTCGCCGATCAGGGCGATGACGCCTTTGCCGGAGTGACTCAAATTAATTCCCTCGAGGAGAGGCTGGTTGTAGTGTTTGACTAGAGCTTTTATTTTTAGGTGATACATGGGACAAAATGTCCATTATATCAGCTGATGTCTCTTGCGAATATCGTCCAATTCGGTTCTCTTGGCTATGGGGTAATAGACATCGAACGAACCGTAGAAGATGTTTATCTCTCCAACATCAAGATTGCCCTTTTCCATAATCTCATACGCCTGCTCCTCACTTGGTAGTTGTGAAAGATCAGTAAGAGCAGGACTGGTCCATTCAAAAGCCAAATAATTTCGAAAGAGATTCCAAGGAACGGCAACGGGATATTCATTCCCTCGGGTGCCAAGGTTGGCCAGAACAATCGAATCCAAACCATTGACGTTAATGACATCAAAAACCATATCGACGTGGCCTTCGGCGATCCGACCATTGTAGGTGAAATAAAAAGAATAGAGATCCAGAAATGTTTGATAAGAAAACTCCTCTTCGAAAACAGCCCTCCTGACGAGATCTGCCGGTAAATAGAACAGGTCGTTTTTTTCGAGAACTTTGGGGTCGGTGTAAAGCATCTGATGATCCGGTACGATGATAAAGCCGGCTTCGACCAGGTCGTGCCAGAAAGATAGATTCATAAACCGACGGCCCTCGCACTCCAGATCTCCCACACCCCCTGCGTATTGTTCGATGAAACTCCTTATTTCTTCGTCGAGAGGACTGTCTTTTTCCGAATTGAATGGCGGCAGACCCCTGATGGCCCTTTGCCGGTCTATCACTTCAAGTGCCTGTTCGGGATTAAACAGCACCCGCCCTTGGAAAAAATTTACGATATTGGCCGCGGTGCTTAAACGACAGATTTCTCCGATTTTTGGCTGAATGCGTTCGTGTTTTATCTTCGTCTCAGCCCGATATTCCAGGTCCATTATGAATGAATCATAACCTTACCCCGGTCGATGTCAACGATGATCTTGGCACCGGGTTTGATCTTGTCCTCGATGATCTGCAGAGCCAGCTCGTCCTCGATCTCAGTCTGGATAACCCGCTTCAGGGGGCGGGCGCCAAAGACCGGGTCATAACCATGTTTGGCCAGGTGCTCCTTTAATTTCGGGGTGAACTCGATCTGGATATGTTTACTTTGCAATCGCTTGGCGAGGTGGCTTAGCTGGATATCTACAATCTTTGTCAGTTGAACCGAGGTAAGTTTTTCAAAGATGATCGTCTGGTCAATCCGGTTCAGGAACTCCGGACGGAACTTGGACTGTAGCAGCTCCCAGATCCGGCGACTGACGTCTTCTTTGCTCATGGTTTCGTCGGAGATGATCTCGCTGCCGAGGTTGCTCGTCATAATTATGACCGCGTTCTTGAAACTGACAGTCCTACCCTTGCCATCGGTGAGGCGACCATCATCAAATATCTGCAGAAAAAGGTTGAAGATCTGATCATTCGCCTTTTCGATTTCGTCAAAAAGAATAACGCTATAGGGATGACGTTTGACTGCTTCGGTGAGCTGACCGCCCTCGTTGTAACCGACGTAGCCCGGGGGTGAGCCGATCAAACGGGCAATGCTGTGGCTTTCGGAGTACTCGCTCATATCGATCCTGATGAGCGAGCTCTCATCGTTGAAGAGATACTCAGCCAGGGACCGAGCGGTCTCGGTCTTGCCCACGCCGGTCGGACCCAGGAAGAGAAAAGAGGCGATCGGTTTGCTTTCCTCGGAGATGCCGGCACGGGATCGGCGGACGGCATTGGCCACCGCTTTTAACGCTTCTTCCTGGCCGATGACGCGTTTGCCGAGCTCTTGTTCTAAGTGGATCAGTTTGCCAGTTTCGGAACTGACCAGGCGGGTGATGGGAATCCCGGTCCAGCGGCTGACAACCTTGGCGATGTCTTCCTCGGACACCGTTAGCTGGATGAGGCGGTCTTCCGGTTTGATGGAGTCATATTCTTTCTGTTTGTCCGCGATTTCTTTGATTAGTTTGGGAAGTTCGCCGTACTTGATCTCGGCGGCTTCTTCAAGCTTGACTTCGCGCTCGGCGACCTCCAGGCGGACCTTGGCCCGATCAATTTTTTCCTGAACCTTATTGATACTTTCGACCAGGTCTTTTTGAGTTTTCCAAGCTACCTCCAGCCGATTTGCACTCTCCCGCTTATCCTCCGCCTCTTTTTGAAGATCTTCGGCCCGGGTCTTGGCGCTGTCCGATTTTTCTTTTTTCAAAGCGGCCAACTCGATCTCGATCTGAGTGATTTTTCTCTTGAGAAGGTCGAGCTCTGCGGGCATTGATTCGATCTCGATCTTCAGACCGCTGCCAGCCTCGTCAATCAGGTCGATCGCCTTGTCAGGTAAAAAGCGATCGGGGATATAGCGAACCGAGAGCGTGGCGGCGGCAATGACGGCATCGTCGCTGATCTTTAGGCCATGATGGAGTTCGTACTTTTCCTTGAGACCACGGAGGATGGCGATGGTATCCTCGAGGCTCGGTTCGTCGACCACGACCGGCTGAAAGCGGCGCTCCAGGGCGGCATCCTTTTCGATGTGTTTTCGATATTCATTGATGGTTGTGGCACCGATCAGATGAAGTGTACCCCGAGCGAGGGCGGGCTTCAATATATTCGCGGCGTCAACGGCGCCCTCGGCAGCACCTGCCCCGACCAGAGTATGGATTTCGTCAATGAAGAGAACGATCTTGCCCGCTGCTTTTTCGACCTCATTCACGATCGCCTTCAGTCTCTCCTCAAACTCCCCGCGATATTTGGCCCCGGCGAGAACTGAAGCCAAGTCCAGGACGAGCAAGTCTTTGTTTTTGAGTGAGTCCGGGACGTCGCCACTGGCAATTCGCTGAGCCAGACCTTCGACCAGGGCGGTCTTGCCGACCCCGGGATCCCCGACCAGGACCGGATTATTCTTGGTCCGACGGGAGAGGACCTGCATCATCCGGCGGATCTCGGTGTCGCGACCGATGACGGGGTCGAGCTTGCCCTCTTTGGCTTTTTTGGTCAGATTGACCATGTATTTTTCGATCACTTGGTATTTGTTTTCGGCTCCCTGGTCTTGCACTTTTTCTCCTCCTCTAATCTGCTCAATGGATTTCTCCATCGTTTCGACGGTTAAAAACGATTTAAGAATATCACTTGCTTGGCACTCGGTCAAGTAGAGTGCTAAGAGGAGGATCTCCTGGGAAACATAACTATCGCCTTTTTCCCGGGCGAGGCTTTCTGCTTTACCGATCACCCGGAGGAATTTTGGATCCGGCCGGATCTGGTCGCTCTCAACCTGGCCGGTCGGCAACGAGTCCACTGCCGAGTGAAGTTCGTGGAGCAATTGCTGAATATCGACGTTACTCCGATTCATGATCCGGACCGGAACCGAGTCCATATCGATCATCAGGGCGAGAAGTAAGTGAAGTGGATCCAGCGAAGGATGCTGACCATCGAGGGCGATTTGAATCGCCTGGTTTAAGGTTTGTTGACTAGCGCTCGTCAGTTTGTTTTGGTCCACAATACCAGTTTAACATTTCAAACGGGAAACTAGCTTCGCAGGGCCCTGACTCTTTCACCAATCGGTGGGTGCGTATTGAAAAGGCCGGCGAACCAGCCGACGGCATCGTGGTGATTCTTCAGGGGATTGACGATGTAGAGATGGGCGGTGGCCTTGTTGGCAGCCTCAAGGGGCTCGCGGTCATGGGAAAGTTTTTCCAGGGCGTGGGCCAATCCTTCCGGATATTTGGTCAGCTGGGCAGAGTAGGCATCGGCAAGGAACTCCCGGCGACGGGAAATAGCCAGCTTGATCAGCTGAGCGATCAGGGGTGAAAGAAGGGCCAGAACCAGACCGATCACCATGAAAAGCGCCTGTAGCTGACCGCTTTCGTCCCGGTCACGGCGGCGACCGTAGAAACTGAAGCGGAGCAGGTAATCGGCCATCAGGGTAATGATGCCGATGAGGATTGTGACGATGCCCATCAGCCGAATATCGTAATTTTTGACGTGAGAAAGTTCGTGGCCGATGACGCCTTCGAGCTCGGTGCGGTTGAGTTTGGCGAGGATTCCCGTGGTCGCCACAATGACGGCATGGCTTGGATCCCGGCCGGTGGCAAAGGCATTCATGGCCGTATCGTCGATGACATAGAGGGCCGGCATTGGGATTCCGGCAACTTTGGAAAGATTCTCGGTGACGGTGTAGTAGTTGAAGTGTTCACTTCTTTTGGCCGGTTTGGCACTGGAAAGTGTGAGAATGATTTTATCGGAATAATAGTAGCTGGTCAGACCGGCGATCCCGGAAATGATCAAGGCGTAACCGACGAAGCCCCAGCCGTAGCCTAGGGAATAGCCGATGAAGTAGGCAGCCAGCGCAATAAAGGTGACAAAACCTAAGATCACCAAATTGCTTTTAAGCTTGTTGGCATCAACCAATTCGTAGTAGTTCGTCACAATGAGATCTTTTGATCTTTGGTCTCGTCTTCGGTTACCGTGAGGTGAGTCCCCTTTGTCGGAGTGGTCAATCCCGCTTGGGATTTGAAACCGAACATGCCGGCGACGATATTGCTCGGAAAAGTGATCAGTTTGGCGTTGAAATCGGCCGAGAGATCGATCAGAACGCGACGGGCATAGGTCAGTTTGTCCGCGGTATCGCGCAACTCATCCATGAGGCGGCTGACGACTTTCTCGCCTTTTAGCTCCGGATTACTCTCAACCAAAATGGCGAGTTTGGGTAGAAGTGCCGAAACTTTATCGGCGGCCTTATCGACGGCGACCATGTCCCGCCCACCGGCAGCGGACTCAACTGCCTTTCTGGCATCAGTTAGAGACTTGTAGATGTCTTTCTCATGTTTGAGGTAGGCTTTGGCAGCGGTTTCCAGGTTTGGGATCAAGTTCGCCTGACGTTTGAGCTGGTTGCCAATTTCCTGAATACTGGCAGAAATCCGGGTGAGAGTTGTCTGCAACCAGTTGTAAACTGAGACCACGTAAAAAGCGAGAGCAACGACGATGGCGAGAAGAGCGAGTTGGTATGACATAACTAGCTCAATCTTAACACTGATTGCAAGTCCCTGAAGGTTAGGGTGTTCACCACATCACTTTTGGTGCACCAACCGCGCCTGGCGGTCCAGACCCCGAATTGCATAAAGTCCATTTGAGAAACCTCGTGACTATCGGTGTCGATGCAAAGCTTGGCCCCATTTCTGACGGCCATTTTGACAAGATCATCGGGTAGGTCCAATCTTGCGGGTGCACCATTCACCTCAAGGACCTTCTTGTTGACCTTACAGAATTCAATAATGGCCTGCCAATCCGCCTCGATACTGTTGCGCTGGTTGAGCATCCGACCGGTGGGATGACCCAGAATGACAACCTTGGAGTGACCGAGGGCCTTGATAATTCGGGTGGTATTTTCTGCTTTAGAAAGTTCGAAATTGGAATGGATCGAGGCGATCGCATAGTCAAGGTCGGAAATCAGTTCCTCCTCAAGGGCCAGCTCACCGTCTTTTCTGATATCTATCTCTAGGCCTATGAGCAGTTTTGGTACTCTGGTTTTCACGCGCTTTTCATATTCACGATATTGGGTAAGTAATTTATTCTTTCGTGCGTCAAGGACTTTCTTTTTATGGGCTATGGATAATCCCTGGAATTTGGGATTATGATCGGCAAGACCGATATATTCATAAGAAAGATCCCGCGCTTTGTCCAGAACGTCGGAAAGTGAGCTTCGCCCCAGATCGTGGCTCGTTTCATATTCGAAATCAGAGTGCATGTGGAGGTCTCCCTTGATATCAGAAAGTTCGACGAGACTTGGGATTTTGTTTTTCTTGGCCAGTTCCAACTCTTCTTCACCCTCACGCAGTTCGGGAGGGATGAGCGATAGGCCCAAATGAGCGTAAAAGCTTTTTTCATTTTTGACATTAATGATATTTCCTGTTTTTTGGTCCTTTATGCCGTGCTCGGACAAAGAAAGTTGTCTTTCGTGAGCGAAACTCCGCAGAAGAATATTGTGTAGTTTAGAACCGGTGTAATGCTGGAGGAGACTTCCCCATTCACCGGGATGAGAGAGCTTGATATCGATCTCGTGCCCTGATTTCAGCTTGACCCGGCTGACCGATTCACCCGTAGAAATCACTTCACCGACTTCTTTGTATTTTAGAGCTTCCCCCATGGCTTCTTTGGGCTTCCTCGTGCAAATCGCGAGGTCAATGTCACCAACGGTGGCGACCCTTCTCCTGAGACTTCCTAGGGGCTGAGCTTCGATCACGTCGGGGAGGGAAAGAAGGTAGTCGAGATACTCCTTCGAGACCGGTAGAGCTTCGGATAAAAGCATCCTCTCCTCTTTGACATAGGCCGATTCGATTGAGGTTTGAATTTTATGAATTAACTTCTCGCCAAATCCTGGCAGAGAAGAAAGTTTGCCGGAGACGATCAGCTCCTTCACTTTCTTCAGGGCGGTTTTTTCGTCATCCAGTTTGAATTTGTCGGCGATCTTGTAGGCAATCTTTGGACCGACGCCGCGAATTCCCAGCAGAGCGAACATCCCGGCAGGCACGCGCTTCATTTCGGTCTCGAAGTGTCTGACTTTGCCGGTTTTGAACCACTCCTCGAGATGCCCGGCAATATTCGGCCCCACTCCGGGGATCTCAGTCAGCTTACCTTGTTCCCAGAGATCACGAGCGGAGATGGTCAGGTTCTCGATGGCGTTGGCAGCATTCTGGTAAGCACGGGTACGGAAATGGTCGTTATCTTTGACATCAAAAACGGCGGCAACACGTCTGAGGGTTTGGGCGATTTCGGCGTTGGTGATCATTTACCACCATTGTAAACGAAGGCGCAAGACCTCTACACCAAGGATGCCGTGCGATATCCCTGCGCCTCAATCGTTTCAGAGAAACGATCGATCTTCTCAACCTCGACTTTCTGAAGATGATCAAGAATGCCATCAAGGTCTACATCGTAGTATTCACTCAACAAGGCTATCCGTTCCCGGTATCTCAGGCGCATTTTATTCACATAGGCATAGGAGCGGTCGAGCATTTTTTGCAGGTCGGAATCAAAGTCATCTCCCCAGACCTTAATCGCGTAATTTTCCAAAAGGGCAAAGGCGAAGTAGTTGCCGTCGATAGTGTCCATCATTCTGGCAATCAGTGAATAGAAGGAATCGGGAATACTGACACCGTTGTGTTCGAGAAAATCTTCGGCGACAAGAAAGTCGCGGTAGCGGGTCACGTCATCGGGCAGTAAAAGCAGTTCGATGAGAGGATTTATGGCAGATTCGGACTGCAGGTCAGAGGCAGCCAACCGGCTGACATCGCCATCGACAAGCTCGGGGACGTCATGACAGGCCAAGGTACACTGGACCTCAAATATGTCTTCCCGGGTCAGAAATTCTCCGAGCCACCTGTGGGTGTTTCTGATCAACCGGGACTTGTGGTTTAGAAGTGAATCAAAAGGTAAATAGATTTTGGGGTAATCTGAATTGGGTTTTTTCTGAAAACGGAAAAGTGAAGCCAGGGAGTCCCCGTGCGGGCCGACTAATTTACTGTAATGGACCAGTCGATCCTTGATCATGTAAGAAGAATCTTAACACCAAAAAACCCGCTTGCGCGGGTTTCCTGGAAATTAAAATTTGATTCTTAATTATTGGCGGGGGCGAAAGCCTCCACGGCCTCCACTACCTCCACCGAATCCACCTCGGCTTCCGCCGAATCCACCACCACGAGGGGCGGAGTTCTCTTCACGAGGTTTGGCCTCGTTAACGCGAAGGGGACGACCTTCCATGTCTGTCCCGTCGAGTTTGGCGATAGCTTCCTTTGCAGCATCGTCATTGTCGAATTCGACAAAGCCGAAGCCCTTGCTTCTGCCAGAGAACTTGTCCGTGATTACGGACGCACTGACGATGGTACCAAACGGGGAGAAGATCTCCTCCAATTTAGCCTGATTAACAGTATAGGGAAGATTCCCTACGTACAAACGAATAGCCATGATAGGCTCCTTTCAACGACCCAAGCACCATCTCTTGGACTTCCATCTAAATAAACGGTTAAGATGATTTAACCAGGCGTATTGGTTCTACTGGATAATCAGACAGAATCCCCGCAAGCGCAAGAGATATTATATAATAGGCAGGCACAAATAGCTAATTTGCCTGCCCGCAATCGCTGAAGCGATAGCTTCTGCAGGCGGGGGGCTGTAGTTGTGAGATGCCGTACTTTAGGTAAATTTGGGGCTGTAGCGCAGTTGGTTAGCGCGTCTCCCTGTCACGGAGAAGGCCGCGGGTTCGAGTCCCGTCAGCCCCGCATAACGGAATTTTTAGAATCCGGGATCCTGCCTGTTTTCCACCAAGTTTGACCAGTATTAAAAACCAAATGTCGATTTTTCCACAACCCTTTTATTACCTGAGCAGGCTGATGAACGTCGGCTGATTGCTCCCTATAACTTCCTCTAGCAACTGGGATATCTCCTCTTTTGTTTCGGGCCATTTCGTTTGTATATTCGGAAAACACTCTAATATCATTTTAGTATCTTCTGCCCAATGTGTAAAACCATCAAGGGCATAAGATTTATTTCTACCACTGCCCGCCAAGATGACAGGTATCTTCTCATGTCAATGTAATTTCTTATGATTTCGAATCCTCTGTAAAGTAAGAATGGGGTGATTGAATAAACGATTGGTATTTTGCCTTCCAAGGCCAAGCCCACAGCTATTGCGATTAGACTTTGTTCCGCAGCTCAAGTATTGACGAATCTATCAGAGAAATCTTTCTTTATAAAGTCAAACATACCGTAACCCAAGTCTCCGGTTATTAGCCAGATATCTTTGTTTTTCACCATTTGATGGTATAACTCATAAGCAAACCATCCTCGAACTGATTCATGTCTTGTTATTTCCATAATTTTAGGCGCTAGTCCTGTTTCTGTCTGCTTTCCCACTCTTTAGGATGCCCAGTGAAATATTCGGCCAGAGAATGAACATTGACTAATTCTTCTATGCTGATAGGGTCATACTCGGCAAGTAATCTATTCAATACCATGGGGTTTACTTGTGATGGTTTTTTTTTCTCTTTTATAAATTTTCCTTTTATTGTTTCAAACATTAATTATCACATCCTCTCTATTATTTTCAATAAATGTCTCTACAATGTAACTAGCTCTGGTGTGTACTTTCCTTTAGCGGCCATCTTTGTTCGAGGTTAACGGCTGACCTGCTTCATAACTTGGGGTTGGTTGGCTTGGTGCTTGATATGAAGCGGTTCCTTGTGAGTTTAAGTAGTTGTTCATATGCTCCCCAAGAAAACGAACCTGATTCCCCACTCTTGTGTATGGCAACTGTTCTTTTTCAACCAATCGCCAAACTGTTCTGTCAGTAACCCCAAACTTTTCTGCTACTTGCTTAACGCTATACAGATCTTCAGTTTTGAATGTCATAATTAGTATTTTAGTCTGTAACCTAACGAAGGTCAAGTTTTTGTATTGACTTTTAACGACAGGGGGTGATAAAATTAAGGTAGATCACACAAGCTGATTCTAGGAGGCACAACGAGGCCACCCAAACGGGTGGTCTTTTTGGTTACATTGAAACTGGCTACAGAAGGCCAAACCTGAAAATGATCTACAAAATCGCTGGGGCCTTAGGTGTGAATGTGAAAGATATCTTCCCATTTTAGGACAGTTCTAAATTAAGGTTTTGTTATCAGTGAAGCTAACTATTCAAAAAGAGAAGACTTCTTGTTTGTTCTTTATCTACTCCAGATTCAACTAAATAGTAGGTTCGAAGATCGTTCGGGAGTGCCCGCTGGGGTCCTATGGTTTTGGTTTTGGTATAATTCGCGGTACGTGGCTAAAAAAGACCCAGAAAAAGAACAAGTAGAGAAAATTGATTTTCGGACATCAACTTTCTGTTGCGCCTACTGCAACCGTGGAGGGGAAAAGTTTTCAGAAGTATTTTCCGGAGGAAAATGTAATGGCTGCGGAGGTCCTGCGGGAGTGGTCGTCGAGATATCCAGACCGGAAGATATCGAAGCAATAAGAAGAAGTGTTTTGCTCATTTATTGTGAAGCAGACGAGGATATTGCCCTTCGGATCATGAAGGAAATGACTGAAAGGGGGGTCGAGGTCATTGATCCCCAGGTCGTGGTCGATAACGAGCAGGCCGGTAGAAAGGCCAATGTTTTGTCCTTCCTGGTAAATACCGCGAGGTTCGCTTTGGTGATCCCGTCACCCAGACTCAGTTCTGATCCACTTGTGGCTGCGGCCGTGGAGAGCGGACTAATGAGTGGAAGAAATAACATCGCGCCCCTTTATCCTGATCCGAGTTATCAAGGCAAGGGCTCGTTGTTTTTGGATACTAGATATGGGATTGTATGGCAAGAGGGATCGGCAATGCGGGCAATGGACAAGAGTCGTTTCGTTGAGCATTTGAAGAAAGAACTCAAAACTAACTAATATCCACCATGAGCGCGCGCCCTGATGGCCAAGACAGCACCGAAACTTCTATCGCAAAACTTTCTTTGGAACCGGGAGCTTGTCAGAAAGCTGATCCGAGAGTCTTCTATTTCGCCTGGTGACCACGTCCTAGAAATCGGGGCAGGCAAGGGAATCATCACTGAGCAGTTGTTGGGTGTTTGTCAGAAAGTAACTGCCGTTGAGGCCGACCGGAAGCTATTCTCCGCCCTGAGAAGGACATTTTCTGCCAGCCTGAATTTGTCCCTGCATACCGGTGACTTTTTGGACCGTCCCCTACCGGAATCCGCGCCATTCAAGGTCTTTTCAAATATTCCTTTCTCAATCACCGGGGAAGTAGTCAAAAAATTACTCTTTTCCCAAAATCCACCCGTTGACAGCTATCTGGTCGTTCAAAAAGAAGCGGCGGAGAAATTTGTTCCAACCGACCGACAAAACTCAATGTTGGCAGTTCTCTTTTTTCCCTGGTTTGAAATAAGTATTGTTCATAAGTTCAAAAGGGAAGATTTTCAGCCAAGACCCAGGGTAGACTCGTGTTTGATTAAGGCCACAAAGAGAAAGACTCCTTTAGTTAAATTACCTTCCCAATCTCTATTTCGTGACTATGTTGTTTATTACTTCACAAGGGATAGGTCGGCCACCTCTCTTTCGCCCAATGAATGGCTATCAAGATTTGGCGCCTTCGTCGTGAATCGTGACCATCGGGTGTCCAACAAGATCGGGGGTTCGTTCGATAAGTGGCAGGCTGAGGAGCGAAAGTTAACGAAAATCCACCGTACCAGGGTGGACAAAAACTGGAAAATATTATAATATAGGCCGATGAAAACTGAGACCGTACAATTTCCGCCGGAAGTGTTTGATAACTTGGTATTTCCTGAGCTGATAAAAGCAGTGAGAGATCTGGGCTATATACCCCTCTAACTCAGGTTTGAAAGTTTGATTGCGGTACTAGCTGGAAACTATCGGTTAAGAGAGTAGAAAGTTCTTTTTGGTAAACCTTGAGGTTTTTGAAGAAATCAAGAGATGTGTTCTTGAACTCTGCAAAGGTCTCAAAGTAATGATTAGCAGTAACTCTCTGGTGGAAGAAACGCCACAGTCTTTCGATTGGATTTAGGTTAGGTGAATATGGTGGTAAAAAGATTAATTTGAATCTGGGGTGGTGGAACAACCAACGACCAACGACTCTTGAGTGGTGGTGAGAAGCATTATCTAAAACCAGGTAGACCTTACCATTCTTTTGTCTCCTTCTGATTGTTTCCAGTAGGTTGATAGTAGCCTCTGAATTAACAGTTTTTTCTTCAAGGACAATTGGCCTGGTTTGATCATGAAGACTCAGGGCTCCGTTGAGGTTAAGCCTGTCTCGACCAGTATTGGTCTTGATGTATTTGTCGTTCTTCTTTCCCCTAAGGATCCAACCGTAGGATACCTTGGTATTGTGACTGGGATGGGTGGAGTCAACAAAGTAGATCTGATCATTGAGGGTAAGATTGGACTTTAGCTGGTTGTATGCTTTGACGAATGCCTCTTGTCTTTCCCGGTCTGCCTTACCGGGAACAACCTTGGGTTTTTTGTAGACGAAGCCTAGTCGATGGAGAAGTTTTGTGGCCCCAATGATCGAGTATCTAACGCCGTATCTTTTTGCCAGGTGACTAACCACCACTAGAGCGGTTAAGGCAGTGTGGGTTTTAAAATACCTTTTCAACCTCATTTCCTGATCAGAGGTTAATCTGGACAATCCTCCAACATAGCGCATCTCTAAGAGGCCGTTGACTCCTTTCTCGACAAACTTTTGGACATAACGACGCAGTGTTACTTCATCCAGGAGTAGGATTGCCGCTACTTCTTTGTAATCGAAGCCGGCGTTGAGAGAAAGGACAGCCTTAATTCGATCAGCTAACTTTTTGTCTTTAATTGTTTTATGAGCCAGTCTTAATTGAAAAACCTGTTCTTCGTTCAGAAATCCGATCATTGATACTATGAGACCATATTCAAACCACCAAAGTCAAATTTTCCAGTTTCAAACTCGGGGAAGAGGGGTATATACCCACTTTTCCATCTTCCCTGTATACTATTTCTCATGGCTAACAATAGATTCGAAAACGAACTAATTGCTGAAGGCGCATACGAACTGAGTAAAGAAAAGGTATATAAGTTCGTCAGAGATCTTCCAAAATGTACTGACGCTCTGGAGGAGAAAAGAAGAAATCCAGAAAAACGAGTCCTACATGACGCAGAGACAATTCCTTTGGACAAGCGACAAGACCTATTGAGGGCTATTTTCGAAGCTAATGATAAACCTCTCGGCGAACAAGAGCATATTGATGTCTATAATCCGGCAATATTGGTTGGCCCAAACGGAGTCGAGTTCCTGGGCAGAGCCGAGGGGAGGAAAACGCCATTCTCGACACTTATTGTCCATTTTCCTTTTTCTGATGGAGATTGGCTACCGAAAGATGATTTCGCCCTTCCGCTCGAAGATCCAGCCATCGCCGTAATAGGGGGCGAGATCGTGGCCGCCGGGGTAGAGCTTAATCGGGATCTTCGTACAGCCTCCGCCGGATGGAAAACCCTCTTCTACAAAGGGAAATCACTCCACGATCTCAAAAAACTTGACGAGGAGGGCCCACCTGGAATGAAGGATATCCGCTTCGAAGAATTAAAGATTTTGAGAAAAGGAGTAGCAGTCTACACTCGCCCCCATACAGTAAAAGGAGGATTAGAGGGGCAAATAGGATTCACCACCATTGATTCTCTTGACGATCTCAGCACAAAGGTAATTGAGGATGCTCCGCTGATAAACGCCCGTTTCCCGGAAGGTGAATGGGGAGGAGTGAACCAGGCACAAGAGCTTTCGGATGGCAGAATTTTCGGTTTGGGGCATCGGGCTTACCGAGACAAAGTTGTTCAAGTTCCGGGCAAAAAAGACAAAAAGGGTGCGCGCCATTATGTTCCTTGGGCTTTTATCCACAATCCCGTTACCGGTGAATTTATCGACTTAGGCATTCTCGCCGAGAGTTCCGACTTTCCTCCCGGCGTTGCCAAAGCCTGGGATCTTCGGGATGTTTTATTTTCTGCCGGTTTTATCCTAGACCAAAAGAACAACAGTTTGACCCTTTTTGTCGGAACGCGGGATACCGGCGTCGGCAAGATCGTGATTGAGAATTTCAAAATCCCACCCAAATAGACTCGTTTCTTCCTAAATCCCTGATTCCCACAACCACTGATCTTCGGTGATCTTTTCGAGTTGTTTTGAATAACCTTCTGCCTCCTCGGGCTCAATAACCTTGAGAGCCTCAATCGCCTCTTCCGCCATCCAGATTTTTGCCTGGGCAATTTTTTGGCCGGCCGAGTCTGTCGCTCTGAGATCAGACTTCAAATATCCAAGACAACCGGCGATCGTTTGTCTCAGTTCGGTCAGGGCACGGTCAACCCTTCCGGACTCTACTACTTCGCTCATTATCTCCGTTAATTTTTGCTTGATCCTTTTTTGTTCATCAATCTGCTCCGATTCATAATCGGTCAGCCAGTCGCCGTAGGTCAGGCGTTTCAGAGCCCGTGCAATTCTATTCTTCGGCAAGTTTTTGGTCGCTCGATTTTTCTTTTCCCTCAAATCATATAGACTTGCCAACTTTTCATCGACCGTCGACAAACGCAAAGAGAAATAACCACCCACACCATAAACAACCTCCTCGGTTATTTCCATGTACCGCGGTTCCGACCGTTCTCGTTCTTTACTCATTGGACCCTATTCTACCAAAAAGCTCCGTTTTGATGAAAAAAATACTATCGTTTCTGTCGGGGTTTATGTTATCGTGGGTATATATGATCAAAAAAACTGCTCTGATTATTCTTTCTTCTTTTGCTCTGGCTGCCTGTACCCCATCCGGCCCAATTACCGGCACAGAACAGCAAAAGCAAGAAAAGCTCGCCCAAATTATCGAAGCCGGCGGTTCGGCTGACTGCATCATCACCAACCTGGCTGACAAGAGCACGACCCAAATGATCATTTCCGGAAAGAAGATGAAGATCATCGGCTCCGATTTTGGCGGAGGCAAGAAGGGGACCATGATCAACGACAATGTCTATACCTACACTTGGACCGAAGGCGAGAAGACCGGCTTCAAAATGAAACTGGTTACCGAAAAGGAAACTGCCCCAACGACCGCCGCTCAGGAAGAAGGACAAGTCGATGCCGAGCAGGCGGCCCAAGAATTTGAAGACGAAACCAAATTCAAGACCGATTGTACTGTCAGGAACATCGGCGCTTCCGAATTTGTCCCGCCAAGCGACGTCAAGTTCACCGATTTTTCACAGATCAACAAAATGATCCCTCAGGGCTACTAGAAACGAAAAAACCTACCCCGTAAGGTAGGTCTTTTTCATTTGCATCGCGCGGCCATTAGGCCGGGTCGTAGGTGTTTGCGGCGGCGACCACCACGAAGAAGAAGATCATCCGGATCCACATCCAGAGCCCGGACCCAACGACGGCTACGGCTCCGCCAACGAACGGCAGGAGGAAGTAGACGGCCGCCATCGTGATTAGGTCTGGGATCACGATCACAATGATCAGGTCGCGAACGGTCTCGAACGTGAAGATCTTCGAGACAACGAACGCGATCGACAGCCGGACCACCTTGTGGGCCACGGCCACAGCCAACAACGTGCCATAATACCCGAGAACGGGGACCGGCGTGAGGCTCTAAAGTCAGGACACAGGCCCGCGGCGACTCCAAAGCAAATGGAGCTCATTTTTTCTTTTTAGAAAGTTTAAACTGTGATCTTCTTTTAATAAACCAAGCCATCCCTCCTGCCGCCACAGCCAAAATTAAACCCCAAATGGCAAGTTTTACAGGTGAAAGTTTTTGGAAAATTACCACTATTCCTGGTTTGCCGTCTTTTGGTTCCACCGTAATTGTTTTCCCGTCACGAGTTTTCACTTCCACCTTACCCTCGTAAACAATAACGCCACTCTGTTTGGTTTCCGGGTTATAACCGACCCAGTAGTGTGTTTCAATGGAAACTGCATCTAAGAAGTCTGCGGCTTCGACCTTGAATTTAGTTTCTGCCGGCTTGTCGTTTCTGACTTTCACCTCCACTTCCCCCTTTTTTAATTTGACCGCTCTAGTAGTAAATCCACCGCCGTCAACCATCGGTTCCTTAAACTCAATATTTTCCCAATCATTCGATTTGATCACCGCTCCGGAAGCTGTGTCCCAGGAATACCGTTTTGTATTGTTTACTCCTGCGACATCGATAACACTTTCCCCAGCAGTAGCCGTAACTTGCCAAGCCTCCTCTTTCCTCAACCGGTCATCACCTTGCAAGAGAACCTCAGCCAATCCCGGTGCGTCTGCAGGTAAATAATTCAAGTAATAGTCGGTAAACCATGCGTGTTGTTGCAGCCGAATCCATGCTTCATAAGGGGTAAGGAACCCACGACCTTACGGTCGGGGCTTTAGGAGATTTCAAACTTCGTTTGCCCCGCATCTTTTCTTCCCTGATCTTCAATGTACTTGGCGATGATTGTCTCA
>Ga0209541_10003463_pt1 | contig 28959 bp, 29 predicted proteins | sample RifCSPlowO2_01_FD_184027 | JGI IMG/M metagenome (GOLD analysis project Ga0209541, IMG submission 184027) | Groundwater microbial communities from Rifle, Colorado - Rifle CSP2_plank lowO2_0.1 (SPAdes) (version 2) | ecosystem: Environmental > Aquatic > Deep subsurface > Groundwater | place... | reverse complement strand
TTCCTTTCAAGGTAAGAGCTGTTTTAGTTATAATTTTTACTCTTTTCATACCTATCTAATAGATAGGTTAAGTATATAAGCTTTATGGAGTAATCTTATAGTGCTAAATCTTATTCGGAGATACTAACTTGTTAAGGGAAAGGAAAGATATATTTTTCTGTATGATGATAATCATAAGGTAGAGACATTAAGATATCTAGGGAAATATGCATCAAATCCTGAATTAGCTTTTACATGGTATGATGCCGCTGTTTTATCACAAAAAATTAGGGGAGAAAATAAAGGACAAAAAAGAAGATTATTATCAGATAGAGGAATTGATAGGTTACTTGATTAATTCCCACATAAATTCTAATATTTCATAAAATTAATAGCCTCTTTCTAATTTTCTAATTTCGTCTTTTAACTCTTTTAATTTTCTTTCTCTATCCCTTATATCATCTAATTCTTTTTTTGTCTCTATAATTTTTCTCTCTAATTCATCAATTCTTTTTGAGGAAGAATCCTTACTCTTTAAAAATTCAGACATTGATTTTGTTTTTATGTTAGAAGAAATATTGAAATCTCCTTTTTTAAATTTCTTTATAAGGAAGCTTAATAGAAATATCATAATGAATATGACTATGATAATCCCTATTATTTTTAAGAGATAATCTGAACTTTTTTCAAGGTTTCCTAATACGGAAAAACCAGTTGTGTCTTTTTTTGAAACATTTATTTCTTCGGTTTTTGTATCTTCTTGTTCAGTTTCTTGAGTTTCGTTTTCTTCAATTTCTTCTGCCACTTGAACTGTTTCGTTAATTTCAGTGTTATTTTCTAAGGTTACATTACTATTTTCTTCAATAGTTACATTAGCAGTTTCGTTAACTACTGATTCATTTATTGCTTCAGATTCTTCTTCAACTTCAGAAGCTAATTTGAGTTCCACATCTCCTGGTATAAATTTAATAAGAATTTCTTCGCCTGATTTTACTTCCTCAAACTTTCTTTCAATTATCTCTTCAGTATTTTTTTTAAGCGTTACAATTAAATCTAGATATTCAGGAGTTACAGAGCTTGTTATTGTAAGGTCTCCATTTCCTGTGTTTAAATGATGGCTGTCTATCGTTGTTAATTTTCCATTTTCTCTTATAATTAAAGATATTCTATGATCTCCAAGAGTTATTATTTTAAATGTAGTATCTGCTATAACTGTTTGTATAACCAACAATAATAATATTATTACAATTAATTTCTTAACCATCTTTTCTTAAATAATTAGATTTATTGTATTTATAAATTTTTATCTTTTTGTTTTGTGTTTTTTAGAAAGAGATTTCAGAAAGTTTATAAACCTCTATACATTATATTTTTCATTAAAAAGAGGAAAGATGAGTAAGACAAAAATTAGTTTCATCTCTGGCATTATTTTCATATTATGTTTATTTATTAGTTTAAATTATGTTTCTGCGATTTATTCTGCGACGTCTAATGTTCGTTACATTAATCGAACGTACGTTGCTGAAGTTAATATTTCCATTGTTTCAGGGTTAAATGGAAGTTATGGAAACGCTTCTAATATAACTCAAGTTTTAGTTGTTCTTCCTCAAGGATTTTCTTTCATTAATGGAACTAATATCTCGACACTAGCAATGGCTTTTTTTAATACTTCAAGTGTGTTAATTTGGAACACTACTGATTCAACTCTTTTTGGAAACAACACACAAAATGATTTTAGGTTTAATGTAACTTCTTCCATTGCTGGAGATGCTAATATTATTGTTAATAATACAAGAAATGATAGCTGGTATAATTTTACTTCTTTAAGTATAACAACTAATTTTGATTTTTCAGGAGTTGTTGTTAATTCAACCGGACAAAATGAAAGTAATGTTAATGTTACAATCTATGAGTTTTCTTTTGCCCCTGGTTCACCTCCGGTAAAACTTTACCGAAAAAGTGCATTAACTAATGCTGATGGTTCATTTACTTTAAGCAGTATTAACGGCTCTGGAACAAATTATGTTTTAGAAACTATCAGATATGGGAATTCTACTAACAAGGGATGCTCATCTTCTAATTCATCATGTTCTGCAGTAATGACTGGAACTGTTCTCCCTCCTTTTCCGGCAATGTTATTTTATCCTCAATCTTCTGATTTTGATATGAGCTTAAATGGAAGTACTTTTTATTTACAAGACGCAGCTACTTTAAGATTGTATACTAATGGATTAAATACAAGCGGGACTTTAGTTCAACAAAGATTTGGTTATCAGGTTATTGACCAAAAAGTAGGTTTTCCAGTTGATAGTAACTTGCAAACAAATGTAAGTACAGTTGATGTTGTTATTCCCGCGGGAAAGGATTATAGTGTAATGTTTATGAGAGATTTTGCAAGATTTGGATTCGATCCTGGATGTAATGGGACTGTATTTAATGACAGTTTTTGTCCCTCTCCTCCTATTACTAATTCAAGTTTAGGAACAATAAATGCAGGAGATATTGTTGTTGTAAATCAGAGTTTAACAATAACGAGGAATAGACTAATCGGATGTATAAACGTACAGGCGGGACATAATACAACTGCTTTAAATGTAACAAAAGTAAAAATAAAAATGATTCCATTTACTACAAGTTCTGGTTCATTTGTACCTGAATTTGAGGCAGGTGGTGCAGATGTAAATATTTCTGATGTTAATCAGTTAAATGGAACAGATAGTTCTGGAACAGCTTCTACAGGAGCAGTTGTTTGCAATGGAGCTACTGGAAGCTTGCCAATAGCTGCTTATAATATTTCTGTTTTAGGTTCAGATTCTGGAATAACTTACTTTCTCGAGTTTTATGCGAAAAATGCTTCTCTTGTATACGAAAATGCAACGAATGTTGGTGGGAATTATCTCGCTGGATTTGCAAATATAACAATAACTGGAAATACACAAAAAAATATTACTCTTTACAGATTACTTGGAGGTTATATTAATGATTCTGTTAATAAAGCTGCATTAAACACAAGTTTAATGAAAATTAATATTCTGAATGATACAGGAGGAGCTGTAACAACTGATATGCATGTTGAAGCTAAAGTTAAAAATTCTAACGTGGGAATAGGAACTGTAAACTATATGATTGAGACTATTACAAATGGAACTTTTTATATTCCTATATTAAATAATAGTAATTATGCTGAAATTTCTGTATTTCCAAATGATGCGCCTCCTATGACAAAAAAACTTAATTTATCATCAAGTGAAAATAACATCACTCTTGTTTCAATTGATTTCGGAGAAGGAGATAAAGGAATGAGGCAGTTTAATGCATCAGGAGATTTAGAAGCTATTAATGTTTCAAGCTTTCCAGTTACTATTAGATTTTTAAGAAGAGGAACAGAACAAGTAATAACCGAAATGAATTCTTCTGATTTTAATCCATTAAAAGCATTAGTTGCAGGACAGGTTGATTTAGAATTAAAAGTTACAGCTACAAACGTGACAATGAGATTTAATAATTTTGATATGTTTTCTGCTAAACAACCTCCAATGTTTGCAGTTTTAGATAATGATACTGCTGCCTCTAGCAGCCAAACATGGAAATTTGGAAATTTTGTTCCAAAAGATGTTTATGATAATGTTACTTTGATAATTCCTTATAACGAAAATTCAATTTCTGAAAGTGGTACTTTTAATATGTCAATTCCAATTTTATACACCGAAGATCCCTCTAAAACTCATCAAATGACAACTGAATGGAATATTTCTGCAGGATATTCAACAAGTAATTTAACAGACGAGTTTATTGCTTATAATAATTCAAGATACAGAGATTATTTGACATCAGCAGGAGTTGAATGCAGTAAGACTTCTATAACTTCTGTTTGTTATATTAATACAACTGGAAATGAAATCAGAATGGAAATTCCTCATTTTTCAGGATTAAGTCCAAGCATGGTAATAACTGCTGCAGCAAGTTCATCAACTAGTTCTTCTTCAAGTTCAGGAGGAGGAGCGACAGATAGCGTCATAACAGTAACCCCTAATCTTCTTAACATTGGTTATACAACTTCTGTAAAGAAAGGAGGAAGTTTAAAATTAAATTTTTCATCTGGAGAATTACATACTTTAAAAATAAATGAGCTATTAAATAATTCTATTACTATAACTGTTTCGTCAGAACCTCAAACAGCGACTGTTAACATTGGTGAGATAAAGAAATTTAATCTTAATAATGATAATTATTATGATTTAAGTGTTACGCTTAACAGTATAAATTCAAAACTAAAAAGCGCAAGTATAACCTTTAAAGCTATAAATGAATTAATTCCAGTAAGTGAAGAAAAGAAAGCAGAAACTGAAAAACCAGTAAAGACAGAAGAAGGAAAAATAGAGGAAAATATTGTAGAGGAATCTCCTGATACAAAGAATCTTGTTTTTTTCTGGATAATTGCTTTCGTAATAATTCTTATTTTATTGGTTATTTTTATCTTGCTTATGGCGAGAAAAAAAAGATAGTTTGGATAAACAAAAGAAGATTTTTATTAGTTAGTTAAGTATCTGCCTTGATAATAGAAAAATATAAATTCTAGATGATATTTATAATAAAAATGGAGGATAAAATGACATTTAAAAATTATGATAGAATTGATTATTTGCAAGTTATGAGTGAAGGGCATTGGATGGAGGATTTGTATCAGCCGATGAGTTTGAGAGAGTTGCCACAGACACTCTTAGGAACGATAGTCGCAGTGGAGCCGATACAAATGCTCGAGCCCGACGAAGATGCACTAACAGATTGACGCGGCAAGCACATTGGCTAAATAAGAGAGCAAGACGGATTGATACTAATAGTGAAGGCAGTTAAATATCAATGATTCACTATTTTAATTCTTTACGTTCTGATTATAAATAATAGTTATTTTTTTAAAGATATTTACCTTTAAAATTATATGAAATATGAAGAAAAAATTATTTATTTTATTGTTGGAAAATTTCTTGGTTATATCTTGATGTTCTTTATATTCTCTTTTATTTTTTATTTCATATTATCATTTTTTAATAAAACACCTAAATCATGGAATTTTATTCATATCTTTTTTGTTATCTTCTTCCTAATTCTAGCAGGAAAAGGAATTAGGCGGTGGTTAGAAAAATGAAATGGATGGAATTTTTTAATGGGTTAAAAGAAGGACAGAAAGCATTCGGAGAAGATATTTCGTTTATAATAAATTTGGTTCTATTAAGTGTTGTATATATTATCGGAGTTGGTATAACTTTTATTATAGCTAAAATTGTTGGAAAACATTTTTTAGAGTTAAAAATTAACAAAAATAAGGAAAGTTATTGGACAAAATTGCAATTAGGAACCAGAAAAAAGGAGGAATATTATCGTCAATTTTAAGACATCAAAAATCCATGATTTTTGTGGCTTTAAAGTTTTAAGTAAAAATAAAAAAAATTTAAAATGTATGTTTTAGGAATAAGTTGTTTTTATCACGATGCAAGTGCAGCATTGTTAAAAGATGGAAAAATTGTTGCAGCTGTCCAAGAAGAACGATTCACTAGGAAAAAGCATGATATTTCTTTTCCAAAAAATGCTATAGAGTATTGCCTTAAAAGTCAAAATATATCTATTAAAGATATTGATTATATTGGATTTTATGAAAAGCCTTTATTAAAATTTGAGAGAGTTTTGTATCAACACTTAGAAATTTTCCCGAAAAGTTATAAGACTTTTATAAAAAATATTCCTTTATGGTTTAATGAAAAATTAAGAGTACTTAAATTTATAAGAAAACTAGGATACAATAAATCAGTTTTTTTTATTCATCATCATATGACACATGCAGCTAGTTTTTTGTTAAGTCCTTTTAGAAAAGCAGCTATATTAACTATTGATGGTGTTGGAGAATGGACAACAACTGCTTATGGATATGGAGAAGAGAATGAAATTACTTTATTAAAAGAATTACAATTTCCGAGCTCTCTTGGGTTATTATATTCGACTATAACCGCATATTTAGGTTTTAGCGTTAATAATTCAGAATATAAAGTAATGGGATTATCTGCTTATGGAAATATGAATAAAACTAATCCTTATTACGAGAAATTAAATCAAGTTATTGATGTTAAGAATGATGGCAGTTTTAGATTAGATATGAGTTATTTTGTCTATCATTATGGCAATAAAATGCCATCAAAAAAATTATGTAATTTATTAGGTGGTAAAATAAGAAAATCAAACGAAGAAATTACACAAAGACATAAAGATATTGCTGCTGCATTGCAACTTATTACTGAAGAGGTAATTATTAAAATTCTTAGTTATCTTTATAAAGAAACGAAAAGCGAAAAAATCGTTTTATCTGGGGGCGTTGCATTAAACAGTGTTGCAAATGGAAAAATTTTGAAAAATACTCCTTTTAAGAATATTTGGATACAACCTGATCCAGGAGATGGAGGAACAAGTATAGGAGCAGCAGTTTATGTTTATAATACTATTCTCGGAAATAAAAGAGATTATGTTTTGGAAGATGCTTATTTAGGTCCAGAATATTCGGATTTTGAAATTAAAAGATTTTTGGATGACAATAAAATCAAATATTATTATTTTAAAAATTCTCAAGAACTCGTTAAAGAAATTGTTGATTTAATCTATAAAAATAAGGTTGTTGGGTGGTTTCAAGGAAAAATGGAGTGGGGTCCAAGAGCGTTAGGAGCAAGAAGTATTTTAGCGAATCCTTGCAATCCTGAAGCAAAAGAATTATTAAACGTTAAAGTAAAACATCGTGAAAAATTTAGACCATTTGCGCCAGTTGTTTGTAGGGAAGATGTATCCAAATATTTCGAATGTGACAAACCTATTCCATTGACGACTGATTTTATGTTGATGGTACATCCTATAAAAAAGAAATGGCATTCAAAAATTCCTTCTGTTGTTCATGTTGATGGAAGTGGAAGATTGCAAACTGTAACGAAAGAACAAAATCCTCTTTATTATAATCTAATAAAAGAATTTGGCAAAGTCTCAAAAATTCCAATCCTTATTAATACTTCATTTAATATCCGAGGAGAACCGATTGTTTGTTCTCCATATGATGCCTATCGTTGTATGATGGGAACTGAAATAGATTATTTAGTTATTGGAAATTTTTTAATAAGTAGAATTGATAACTTAAAAGATGCTTGGAATAGTGAGAAATACGCAAAAGATTAATTTATAAGATCGAGGAACTTAAGAAAAATATGGAAAATAAAGAAAATTGCGATTTTCCAACCTTCCATTTTAAACTTAATAAATAAAATGGAAAATGGAGAGAAAAAAGAAATTTCTATAACTGAAAATAATTCTCATACTAAACTAAAATCTAGCAAAAGAAAAAATCTGAAAAAAAACTTAATTTTACTGTTAGTCACAGTAATTATTATGATTATAATTTTTGAAATATTTCTTAGACTATTTTATCCACAGAAATTGTATGATAAATGTTATGAATATTCATCTGAAGATTTATCTAATTTAGAGGTCGAATTAGACCCTAACTTAGGATGGAAATTAAAATCAAATTTTTCTGGGTGTAGGTATCAACCTGATACAAATAAAATTGTTTACAAAACACATAATTCTAAAGGAATTCGATTAAATAAGGAAATTCCTTATGAAAAAGGAGATAAAAAAAGAATTTTATTATTAGGAGATTCATTTGTTTATGGTTTTGGTGTAAATGATTCAGAAACAATTGCTGTAAAGCTACAGGAAAATTTAGGAGAAAATTATGAGGTTATTCCTTTCGGAGTTGATGGGTATGGAAGTGGACAAGAATTCCTTTATCTCAATAATATAGGTTTAAGATATAATCCAGATATTGTTATTTTATTTTTTTATTCAAATGATTTTATAGAGGCAAGGAGTTGGTGGATGGGTTTTTCAGATAAACCTCTTTTTATGATCGCTAGAGACATAAAATTTAATATATCCAGAAATATAAATGAATCTTTATTAGACATTCAAAAAGCGATAGTAGATAAATCATTAATTAATTTTATAGGCTTAAAAGTAAATGTAATGTTGTTAGATGAAATAATTAATCCTAACAATAAAAATCATTCAGTTTATGGGGAAACAATGCTTGTTTTTAATTATCCGAGTCAACTAACATGGAATAAAGAATATGGTATCTATAAAATTCCGTTATCTGATGAGAAACCATTATCTGCTTTTATGCTAAAATATTCTCATCTTTATTCTTTAATTTATCATAAAATTACTAATTTAGATTTTAATATACAAAAAATATCTTACTTTAACCAGACTAGAGATGGAATTACAATTCTTATTCAGAGTGGAAACTATTCTTACGATATTGATAGGTCATTTTATTCTATGACTATTTTTAAAGAATTTAAAAAAATGTCTCAAGAAAAAGAATTTGAATTTGTTGTAGTTAATATTCCGGACAAGTTGTTTGTCAGTAATGAATATCAGAAAAAATTTTTGGAGCAGTATTATGATGTTAATGAATCTTTTTTTGAATTTAGAAAAATGGATAGGATTTTTAATGTGAAATTATTAAATTTAGATGTAGAATATATCAGCTTATATAATCTAGCTGAAGAAAACTTTAATGATTTTTATTTCAAAACAGATCCTCATTGGAATCCAAGAGGAATAGAATTGTCAGCTGAATATATTACAGATAAATTAAAAGAAAAGAAAATAATTTAAAGATAATAATTTTATTTATTAGAATGGAAACTTCATATAATAAACCTCTATTACTAGAAATATGGGACTTTTTAAAAATAAGAAAAAAATGGTGGCTTTTACCTATATTTATTATGCTTCTTTTATTTGGTATATTTCTTTTCATTGGAAATAGTTCTAGTTTATCTCCAATTTTATATGCATTAGGTTAATTCTTTACAGCAATCTATAAAAAGCAATATTCTCTTTTTAGATAATGGATACTCAAGATTTTTTTAATTCATCAAAAGATTATAAATTATTTTTTGCTGATTTACAAATTCATTCTAAATATGCGAGAGCAACTAGTAAGGATATAAGCATAGAAAATTTGGAAAAATATGCTAGAATTAAAGGCTTAGATTTATTAGGAGTTGGAGATTTTCAGCATCCTTTAAGGAGAAAAGAGATTGATGAAAAATTAAAAGAGGATGATAAAGGAATTTTAAGAACAAAAACAGGATTTCCTTTTTTGTGGCAGACAGAGGTGAGTTTAATGTTTTCTCAAGGAGGTAAAAGAAGAGCTGTCCATCTTCTTATTTTTGCACCAAATACTAATGTTGCAGATAAAATAACACAATATTTAGGGAGCAAAGGAAGATTAGATTATGATGGCAGGCCTATTTTTGGAATTACATGCAGAGATTTGGTAAAAGAACTAAAAGAAATTGATGATAAAATTGAAATAATTCCTGCGCATTGTTTAACTCCTTGGTTCGGCTTATTTGGAAGTCAGTCAGGTTTTGATTCATTGAAAGAATGTTTTTTAGATCAAACTAATAAGGTTTATGCAATTGAATCAGGAATGAGTGCAGACCCTGAAATGATTTGGAAATTGAATGAAAATGTTAATATTGTGAGTTTTTCTGATGCACACTCTTTTTGGCCTTGGAGATTAGGTAGAGAAGCTGTTATTTTTGAAATAGAGGAATTGAATTATGATAATATAATTAAAGCTATTAGAACTGGAGAAGGTTTGAAAGCAACAATTGAAACTCCTCCAGAATATGGGAAGTATCATTATGATGGTCATAGAGCTTGTAATTTTTCATGTTCTCCTGAAGAAACAAAAAAATTACAAGGAAAATGTTCTAAATGTGGGAAGGATTTAATACTAGGGGTGGATTATAGGATTGAGAAATTAAAAAAAGATAAAGAAACTACAATTGAAAAGAGAAAACCTTTTTTTAAACTCCTGCCCTTACATGAAGTAATTAGTTTAGCTTTAGGAATTTCTGTGAATAGCAAATCAACATGGAAAATTTATAATGAACTAATTGAAAAATTTGAAAATGAATTTAATGTTTTATTGAATGTTGATGAAATTCAGCTATTCAATTTTTTAAAAAATGAGTTGTTAACAGACTTAATAATAAGGAACAGAGAAGGAAAGATTAATATTAAACCTGGATATGATGGAATGTATGGCATTCCTCTTATAGAAATTCAGGAACAACAGAAGAAGTTGTTTTAACTTTTCTTTTATTAATAGTATGGAAAAAAAGAGATTTTAAATTTCATATTGATTTTATTATGATTGTTCTGATTGTTTCTGTTGTTTTGTGAATCCATGATCTTCTAATATTTTAACTAAACCATGCGGAACTTCTGCATCTGAAGGAGAAATATGTATGCTAACGAATCTTTTATATTTCTTTTTTCTTTCTTCGCCTTTTATCCCCTTTTGTTGATCGCCTTCTGTTCTTACAATAAACAATCCATTATTAGCAAATAATCCATATCCAACAAATCCCATTTCTATGCAAACTTTTCCAAGGGTTTCTTCAATATTATCATTGGAATCTTGATAAAAATCTCCCGGCAGCCCTATTCCAGATTTAGAATAATTATATTCCCTTTCATATGTATCTATTCTCTTGAAGTTTTCCATTATTATAGTCTTTTTGTACTATTTATAAAATCTATTATATTCTGAGATAACCAACCCTTAATATATTATTTTAAGAGTAATCAAGTTTTCCAATGAACTTTTGTTAGATGAGTAATAGAAATTTCTCCTAGATTCATTATGATAAGTATTAACTTTTCTCAATTTCAAAAAAGCATTTATTTTTTTTTGCTTGAGTTTCTATATTTTCAATGAGCTTGTTTAATTGATTTTTTAATTCTTTAAATTCTTCTCCTTTTATAGTTATTCTGTATCTTCCTGCAGCTATATAATTTATTTCAGATTTTGAATCAGATGATAAAAGAATATCTTTAATAATAACTATTCCTCTACCTGATTTGTTCGATAATTTAAAATTTTGTTTTAATTCTTTTTCTTTTTCTTTTTTTGATTCAATAATCTTAATTATCTTTTGTGCGTTTTCTTCGTCAATATACTCCTTTATAAGATTTTTATTTTCCCTTAAATCTTCAAAAAAATCAGTTATAGAATATTTTTCTTTTATTTTTTCTATTATGTAATCTGAGCTTTCTCCTAATACTGTTTTTAATATAGCGAGATAACTTTTTTCTTTTGATAATCGGTCTAAGAGTTCTTTTTTTTCGTATTGTTTTACTCTCCTTAGAGATAGATGAATTCTATCCCCTTGTATCTTTAGTATTTTACACACAATTTTTCTTCCAGGTGAAACATAGTCTCTTAGATTTCTAATTCTTCCAGCAGCTATTTCAGAAGTGGTTATGGTTCCTTCCCCGTTTCCTTCTATTCTTACAAATACAGTTGTTCCAATTATTTTATCTACAGTGCATAACACTATTTGTGATTCTTCTAGTTCGTAGTTCATAAAGAATCAGAAATAATAATCCTTATAAATATATTGTTTCTTAAAATGCTTGTTTGTTTTAACTCAACATCTCAATTATCCTAGCTTTTATTTCTGCTTTACCGCTTTTAGGCTCTGCCAATATGTTATCGCAAATAAGGCATTTTACTTTTGTTGTGGCTCCTTCAAATATTATCTGTTCATTCTTGCAGCTTGAACATCTTATTTTTATGAATCTGTATTTTGGTTTCATGTTATGAAAGAGAAAAAAGAGTTTTTAAGCTTTTGGATGAATATTGGATTTGGGAAAATTATTTAAATGCTGTTATTAATACTTAATCTCGACACATCAGTCGAGATTAAGAGTCCGTAGTAAATAGTTTGTCGTTGGTAGTTCATTAAAGCTCTCGCTAATTCTGTTCACCAAACCTATTTGACACTCGGGATTATAGCCAGCTTGAAAGTTGATTTTTCATGTATTTCTCTACGAAATCCCCAAGAATAGACCTGATATCTTCTGAAAAATTGGAAATTATCTTGACTTTTGGCCTGTTTGGATAGTAAATGATTGTAACTGTCAAATTGTTGATGTATTTTTTGAGTAACTTTCCATTTTTAACGACGCTATCTTTGTTTAAAAGATGTGTCAATTGAATCAAGCAATTTGTGAGAAAAACAATCAAGATATATCCGACAATCGCATCATCAGAAAAATGTCTAATCGGTCTTAAATCAGTACCTTCTTTCATGTCTCGAATGAGTTTCTCTGCCTTGTCTCTTTCTTTGTAAAGAGATAAAATCTTGAAAGAATCTTCATCAACAGAACTTTCAAGGATGAAAAATCCTTCAAGACCTGTGATAAATGGATTGACAATTCCAAATTGTTTTTGTATCTCTCCTTTTGCATAAACAATTCCCTTGCTTGTCTGAAATTTTGCAAATGATTTTCCTTTATTCACTTTTGAAAGTATCTTGCTGTCATTTTTTGCAAGCTCTTTTGCAAACTTTTTTGCTTTTTTTCTTAACTGCTCCTTTCTTGCTTTCTTTGAATAATAAATATACTTGAATACATTATTTTCTGAAATTTTCACGCATTTATATCTTACACCATTTGATGTGAAAATTTCCTTTTTATTAGTTTTGTAAAGATTCAAATATTTTTTATAGAGCTTTTTATTTTTTTGTACAAGAGTCAGATAATTCATCAATGATTTCCTTATCATTTCCTTGTTTTTGTTTGTGTTAGCTCCACAATCAAAAATTATCATGCTTCCAATTTCAAGGATTTTTTTAGCAGTTAAAAACAAGCTTTTGAAATGTGTTTTGTCTTGAATATTTCCCTTCTGAATTGTCAATGCAGAAGGTATTCCATTCATTCCAGTTGAAATTCCAAAAGTTATCTGCTTTTTTCCAGGCATTCCATCCCTTGAATATCCCAAAGCACCGAGCTTTGGATTTCCTTCAAAATATGAGGATGAAAAATCCATGAATTGTTCAGAAGAAACCAGATTGTTTCTTTTCAAAAATAATTGATACTTCTCAAGTATCAATTGTGCTTTCTTTCCAATCCTTGCCAAATCTCTATAAATTGCCCTTTCATTAGGTTCTTTTATAAATCCAATTTCTTCGAAAAGTTCATAAGGATAAATTTCTTTTATCCTACAGATAGCGATACTTTCCGCTAATTTATTGTAGATAAATAATTTAGCAGATTTTTTGAGGTTCTTGGCTTTACCGCCAAGTCCCTCAAAAATTATTCCAAAAAGATTAAATTTATTTTCAATTCTTTCCATTAATGCAAGAGGTCCAATAGAGAAACTAATATTTTTCTCCATTTTGTAAACCTCCTTTCAGTCAATTGAAAGTTTCTAAGAAGTAGAATATTAAAGCGTAACTACAGACGACTTACGACAAACTACAAACCGCTAACCGAGACACTATGTGTCGAGGTTAGGTATTAAGTAATTTATCATAAATAGGAAGATGTTCTAATGTTGTTTCATTTTTATTAAAAACATGAATAATCCTTTTTATAGCACAAACCCTTCCCTGTTTATCATAAGAAAATTCATTTCCAATTACATGAATATTTTCATAAAATACCTTTTTTTGTTTTAAAAATTCTTGAATTAAATCCTCTAAACTAGCAGACAATATAACTAAAGGAATTTTGCATTTATGTAATAATTGTAAAAAATCTTCAACACCTTTCCTGAAATCAGGAATTCCAGTTTTTATCATTTCCTTAACACATGATTCAATTGTTTGTTTATCTAATCCAGATTCAATAAGAAGCTCTTTATGTTTTCTCCACCATTTATACATTTTTTCTTTTTTCTCTTCTATAGAAATACTGGAATCAATCTCAATTGGATGATAAAAATCAAAAAGTTCATGCGCTTTTCGAGCATATTCCAGCGATAAATAATTGCCATTTCGTAAACGAGAAATTAAACTACTTGCTTTTTCTCCATGATAAAATGCTTTAGTTAATGTTTTATCAAAATCAGAGAGAACATGAACTTTTTCTATCCCATCTTTTTTAAATTGTCTTTTCTTCTTTTCATATTCTTGTATATTTTGAATAATAACATTTATCACTTTTTCTTTTCAGCTTTCTTTTCTGATTTTTTACTTCCTTTTTCACTTGCATTTATTTCTTTAGATTTATCCTCTTCATTTTTTTCGCTTTCAAATCGGATAATTGGTTTGCCGCCTAGTTTAACAACTTTTTCATTCGCCTCTTTAATAAAATTAATCATCTGATTTTTTTCCAATAACAATGCTTTGGTAATTTCATCATATTTGTGAAGTTTTATCGCTAATTCGCTTAAAACTGAGTTTAAATCAAAGTTTTTTAAAGCAAGCTCGCTAGGCTTTATAATCTCTATACTCGAAGGTAAAGTATTAAGAACTAAAGTAAAAACCATCATTAAATCATCAACTTCTAATTCTACTTCAGCAAAGGTTGAAAAAAGTTCCTCATCAATTTTTATATTTTTAATTTTCTCTTCATCAACATTGTTCTTTGATGAACTTACTTTCTCTTCATTAACAACGTGAGGTTCATGAACTTTTCTTTCAATTATTTTAATTCTTGGATTTTCCCCTATTCTATCTATAAGCTGTTCTAAAGTTGTTTTTATGTAGTCCTTTGGCCTTCCTAATATTTCATAGATAAGTATAAGATGTATTTTGTCCATTTTCCTATTATCAATTAATGAATCAAAATAGGTTTTTAAAGTTTAATTATTCTCAAGGATATATTAAAAATAAGGAATTAACAACCAAATAAAAATATAATCTTTTCCTCAATTTTAATGTCAGAAAACTAGTCACATCTTTCTCCATATAATCAAGATTACTAACAGAACACAAAATAGCGCAAAAGCAAAAACAGAGTATTTCCTCATTTTTTCTGTTTTAGATTCATAAACAGGGTTTGTTTTTACATCCCATGGTTTTAATTCATAGTCATACCCCAGTTTTATTGTTTCATTTATTATTGTTTTAGTTTCATTTACTCCAATTGATTTGTTACTTGAATTAATGTTTCCATCATTAGTATTACTTTTTTCATTATAGGGAATAATCTCAATTTTTTCTCTATGTTCAAAACCATTTCTTAACTTAAAAACTATTTCTGCTTCTCCAGAAAAATTCCTATGCTCTTCTCTAATTCGTATTTTCATCTTTCTATCTAAGGTATCTAAAAAATCATTAGCATAAAACATACCAGATTTCCATTCTTCATAATATCTATCACTAATTATTTTTCCATTGTCAATATATACTTTAACATCTTTATTATCTGAAATTTTATTAATTTTTATAGAAATCTCAAATTCTTCTCCATTAACTATTTCATTTTCATCCCACTTCAAATCAATATCTAACGCTTCTTTTCGGGAACCTCTTTCTTCCATTTCTTCTTTTTTGGTTTCAATCTCCAAAGAATTGTTAAAAATAAATTCCTCAACATTATTCTTTATTCGTATAAAGAACAAAACCTCACCAATATAAGGTTCAGAAATCATTAACTTAAATGTTTTCTTTTTTTCAGATTCATTCAGAGCATTATACATCCAATAATGGGTTGATTTCCATTCATTTTCCCAAAATCTCTTAGCTATATTTTTGCTTCCATTTCTTATATCAAATTTTGTATCATAAATTCCTTCTGAAAAATTACTCAATTCAATAGTAATCTCAAATTCCTCTCCAACATATACTTTTTCAGGATAATTTATAATAACTTCCTGACTATAAATAAGAGGTACAATTAACATAATAATAAATACTATTTTAAGCATATAAATAAATATATTAAAACTTTTTAAGTGTTAATAAAATGATAAGAAGAGAGGTTTTAATACTCATAGTAATTATTTTTTTTATGGCAAGAGTTAATAGCAGCGAAATTAATCTTTCTAATTTAACTATTGAAGAGAAAGTCGGACAGATGTTTATTGTTAATGCTAATAAAGGAGTTAATGAAAAATTCCTTTCCTTAGGTATTGGAGGCATTTTTCTTAATAACAATAAAATAACAGAAGATTTTAAAAAAATTATAGATGATTATCAGAAAAGAAGCAGGATAAAACTCTTTGTTTCTACAGACCTCGAAGGATACTGGAACCCTTTTTCAGATTATACCTCTAAATCATTTGGAGAAATTAAAACTGCTGAAGAAGCTAAGTTACTAGGAGAAGAACACGCTAAAAAATTAAATGAAGCAGGTTTCAATCTTGACTTTTCTCCTGTTGTCGAATCTAAAAATGAGGTATGGCATGGAAGAAGTTTTCTAGGTACTTTTGAAGAAAGAAAAGAAAAAATAGAAAGTTACCTACAAGCATTACAAACAAACAGCATAATTGCGACAGCCAAACACTATCCTGGAGGGAGTATGGAAAAAAATCCTCATTGGAGATTAGTAAAAGCAAAAATAGATTCTGGAGATTTAAAAAATTTTGAGATAGCAATAAATGCTAAAGTAAAAGCTGTAATGATCGGGCATGCAATAGTTTCAGGAAAAATTAATTCAAAAGGCAAACCATCTAGTGTTTCTCCAGAAGTTATTCGATCATTAAGAAATAAATTTTCAGGGTTAATAATTACCGATGATATTAATATGCTTGGAATTAGACTAAAATACTTATTCAAAAAAGAGAAGATGTGTGTTGATATAGTGAAAGCAGGAAATGACCTAATTCTTGATTCATGGAGAACTAATCCAAAGAAAGTAGAAAAATGTATAAAAGCAATTACAAAATCAATTGATTCAGGAGAAATAAGCGAAGAAAGAATTAATGATAGTGTTAAAAGAATACTTGAAGCAAAAGGCTATAAGGTGATTAATTGATACACAATAATATTCAACAAAAAAACTGACTAAATCTTTTTCCTTTATTTCGCGCAATATCCATGGTAACAACAAAATGTTTTCCAGAATCTTCTAAATCTTTTGGATTAAGAAAAAACCATCCCAACCTATTAAATCTTACAGCAATTACTGGTTTTAGTCCAAAAATATTAGAAAATATCATAAAATTTTCAATTTGTTCTTTAGTAATATATTTGTTTGTTTTTTTTGATGATTTAACTTCAATGCAATATTTTTTATCTCCAGACTTTCCTGCAATAATATCGCAATCTGCATGTTCCATTATCCCAGAGCCAGCAACTCTAACAGCTCTAAAAGAATTATCAATAAACATCTGAAATAATTCTCTTTCAACCTTACTTCCTTTAGCTTTATTTTTCGGCATTTTCTTCGCTCTTTTTATTATATAGCAAATACATTAAATATTCATAAGTTTTTGCATTTGCTATATTCGGGAGAATTAAATAATAATTGCGAAAATTTAATTCTCACGTTATATCTTAATAAAAATATCTATTTAAATATTTCAGAGTCCAGTATTACCAATAATCTTAAAACCTTTATCAAATAAGTGATAGTATGAGAATTAGAAAATATAAATCTTCTGATGCAAAAGAAGTAGCTAAAATTATATATCAAACTTTTAGCAAGTTCAACAAGAATGAGGGAACAAAAAAAGGATTAAAATTCCAGCCAATGATGAAAAAATTATAATTTAATTTCTAATTTTCCTCTTCATACTTAAATAAAAGATTCCTACTAATGCTCCTAGAGTATTAAAGACAATATCCCATAAAGTGTTGAAATAATCTCCAACTCCTGTATTTTCCAAAAATAAAACAGGAATGAATTCAGCGATTTCATTAATAGCTCCTATTCCAATGCTTGCAAAAACCAACAAAACAGAAAAAGCTAACCAACTTGTATCTTCTTTGATATAATGTTTGAAAATATAAAATAAAATGAGAGTTACAAATATATAACAATAAAAATGTGCGAATTGATCATATCTGAAAATATCAGTTCCTGCAATATCAGCAGATACTAATGGATAAATCATAAAGGCATATAATTTAGTTCCATTAATGTAAATACTTCCTCCCATCATATGAATTAATCCCCAAATACTTGCTCCAAGAATGGTTCCGGTTGTCAATCTATATTTCTTGTGAATAAAACTAACTAACGCAATTAGAAAAAATAAGATAGCAACATACCATAAAAATTCATAATTCTTTGCTATAAGATAATAAATTCCAAATCCTATTACATATGCTATTGTAAATAATAATATTAGAATTTGGGGTTTAGTTACTAGCTCTCCTCTATTCACTCTTTTTTCCATATATATGGAAAGAAATGGAGTTTAAAAACTTATTCTGGTAATGCTGGCGGTTGTGGAATTCCTCCTCCTAACCCTCCACCACTTCCACCTAACCAAAAATAAATTCCTATTCCTACAACAACTAAGATTAGGATTATTAAAATCCAAATCCACCATCGAGATTTTTTTGTAGTCTCTAACGGTTCTACTTGTCCTCTCTTATTCTTCAAAATTCCTCTTTTTTTCTTTTTTGGCATTTAGGTTATTAATTTTTAGTTAGGTATTATTTAATACAAGCTCCGTTTGAACAAGGATTTCCATCCGGGCAAGTATAACGATTAGATATAACATGAGTAAAATCACTACCAGCACAAGTATATTCGACTACAGTATCCATATACAAAGTATCGCCTGAACAATAATCAGTAAAATCAGGGTTAGCACCAGAACCGGTTCTCCCTTTAACATAATAATTTAATCCTCCATCAGAATCAGTACATACTGTTTCATTTGTACGAGGCCAACAAACACGGCAATCAAACTCCTGGCATATACAACCCTTATTAATACACTGAGATTGATTATAATTATATGAGGAACAATCTTCCATAATCGGTGGATATCGTTCTAAGAAGTATTGAACAACCGCGTTATTAGTATCTACCTTATTTTGAGAAATATCAATTGATCCATCAGGATTTTTAATGTAGGAATAATCCTGAATAAAAAAAATGTAATCTTGTCTAATCCAAAATAGTTCATAGACAATACTAAATAATCCGTTTGGCAGTCTTACATTACTTTGGTTTAAATATTTTTCATAAGTGTTACGGCCTTTTGAAACATAAACTGGTATAACATGTATTGATCTCTTTTCTCTATCGCTTACATATTCAACTCTGGTTTCATCAACACAAACATCTTCTCCATTTAATTTATCACATTCAATTTCCCCATCTGAAAAAAGTTCTAGGGAATAACTAAATATTCTTTCAGGAAAATCTGATCTTTGAAATTTTGTTATATTACTTCTATTTTCAAATTCAGGTAACAGTGGAAGCGTATCCAACACCGAAGTACCTAAATTACAATCATTTGTTACTTTTACAACCCATCCTAATCCAATAAAATCACTATAAAATTCTTCATCAATGGGAAATTCAACCCACTCTTGATTTTCAGTATCAAATAAATAGGACTTCTCTACGTGGCAGTTTCCTATTATATCCTGCATTTTAAGACTTCCTCCACCCTGACTTGCAGTATTGGAATTAACCATATCGGGAGTAATTGTAACAAAATTATATCCTGCACTTAATTCTCTCATGGACAAAGGCATATAATCTTCTAAAGTATTATATTTAAGAACTCCTGATTTATCGGAATAAACCCACATTGCACTTGTTAAAGCAACATCATCATCAATTTGAGCAGACATATCTAAATTTGGGTAAATTTGAACATATTTTTTCAAATTTGGAGCGTAATACCAAACTGACTTAATATCAGTGGCTTTAATCTGGCTATCGGATGCTATTGCTCTTTCTGGTAAAACTCCTGCAATTATATTCCACCCCTTAATGACATTTATTTCCACATTGTAAGGAGAATCGTTCCCTCCAGTCATAACTCCACCAAGAGCAGAAACAAACATAACAAATCCGACCAAAATCATCAAACACACAAATATAATAATTCTCTTATCCATATTCTAGAAAATATATATATATATAAACTTATCTAATCTAATTCGGTTTATTCTAAGTAGTTAATTTTCATAAAAAAGTAAAATTAAAATTCTACCTAAAATTTCTAGAAAGCTTTATATATAATGATACATTTAGTTATACATAAAGTATAACATGGCAACGAAAACAACAATTAAGAAATGGGGCAATTCCTTTGGGGTTATCATTCCTATAAAAGAAATTATTGAAAAAAAATTATCAGAAAATGATATAGTTGAAATAGAAATATTCAAGGAAGCTAATTTTAGTGATCTATTTGGAACTATAAAAACTAAAACCTCTGGACAAGAATTCAAAAATGAAGCTAAAAAAGGATGGAAATGATGGTAAGTTATTTTTTTGATAGTTATGCTTTTTTCGAGATAATTAAAGGAAATCCACATTATTCTAAATTTTCTATTTACGTTTCTCTAATAACAACTAAGATGAATTTAATGGAACTCTACTATTGGTTATTAAGAAGAATTGGAAAAGTTTCAGCAGAAAAATATTATGAAAAATTTTTACCCTATTGTATTGAAATCTCTGACGATGTAATAAAAAAAGCATGTGAATTTAGATTAAAAAACAAAAATAAAGAACTTTCTTATATAGATTGTATAGGTTATATTATTGCGCTAGAGAAAGAAATTAAATTTTTAACTGGAGATGAAGGTTTTAGAGATCTTGATAATGTAGAATTTGTGAAATAGCAAATTTATACTTTCTCTACAATTCTCAAATAACCTTTTTATATTATGATGTTCTATTAATCATCATGGTATTAGCAGATATAATAAAATATGCAGTTTCACAATATAAAAATAATATATTCATAGTAAATCGAGGAATATATAGGAGAAGAGAATATTCTTATAATCAAATTTATGAAAATGCATTGAAGTTATGTCAATTTTATAAAAAAGCCAATATAAATAAAAAAGACAAAGTTATTATTTATTTGCAAAATTCTAGTGATTATGTATCAATTTTATTTTCTTGTGCATTATCAGGAGTTATAGCTGTTCCAATTGATGTTAACTCAAATCCAGAATTTGTATCACTTATCTATAAAAAAGTAGAAGCAAAATTAGTCTTTTGTTCTATTTTTAGAAGGCCTGATAAATGCAATAAATTTTACATTGAAAAAATTGATAATATCTATGATAAGTTTAAAGGAGTAGAACTTATCAATAACATAATCAAAAATGACATATTTGAAATTGTTTATACTTCTGGAACAACTTCAGAACCAAAAGGAGTTGTGCTAACTAATAATAATCTAGAAAAAAATATAGAATCAGTTAAAGAAATTGTTGATTTTCCAATGGAAAAAATTAAACTTCTTTCTATTCTTCCTTTAAGTCATTTATTTGAGCAAAATATTGGTTTATTCGTTCCAATGCTTTTTGGTTCAACAATAATCTATAATTTTTCAAGAAAATCATCTTCAATTTTAGAAAGTCTTAAAGAAGAGGAAGTAGAAGCAATAGTAACTGTTCCTTTATTTTTAAATTCAGTCAAAGAAAAAATTGAAACTAAAATAAAAGAATCTTCATCTATTAAAATTTATTCTTTTATTAATTATCCTTTATGGTTAAGAAAAATTATTTTTTATAAAATAAGAAAAGCTCTTGGTAATATTAAATTTTTTATATCAGGCGGAGCTGCTTTAGATATTGAAACAGAAAAATTCTGGAAAATACTTGGTTATGAGGTCTTTCAAGGTTATGGATTAACAGAAACTTCTCCTGTTTTAACCTGTAATAATTTTAAAAATTATAAAGGAGGAACTGTTGGTAAACCAGTTCCAAGAGTAAAAATTGAGATTATCAATAATGAAATAGTCGCACAAGGAGAAAATGTTTTTTCAGGTTATTATGAAAATGCTGAAGAAACAAAAAAAGTTTTAAGAAATAATTGGTTTTATACTGGTGATATCGGAGAATTAGATAAAGAGGGATTTCTCAAGATAACAGGAAGAAAAAAGAATATGATTCTTTCCTCATCTGGTTTGAATATCTATCCTGAAGATATTGAAAAAGTAATTAATAGTTTTGAGGATATTAAAGACAGTGTTGTTTTAGGGAATGAAAACGGAGAAAAACTAATAGCTATTATACTTGTGAAGGAAAATTCAAAAATAGCTCTTAAAGAATTATTAAAAAATATTAATTCAAAACTATCAAGTTCTCAGTATATCAATTCAATATATATTTGGCCGGAAATAGATTTTCCTAGAACACCAACGAGAAAAATTATAAGAAGAAAAGTTGAAGAACATCTTCCCTATTTAATGAAAGGAAAAGAAATTAAAAAAACATCTGAAGATATTTTAATCAACTTATTGTCTGAAATCTGTGAACTATCAACTTCAAAAATCAAAGAAAATGAACTTTTAAGTCATCTTGGTTTAGATTCTCTGAAAAGAATAGAACTTGCTATAAAAATAGAAGATACTTTTAATATAGATTTTAACGAAGATGATATTAACGAGAAAACTAGAGTTAAAGATTTAAGAGAATTAATTAAAAATGCAACATCTGTAAAAGAAAGTTCTGGAATTAATTTTTTAAATTCACCAAAATTATTTCCAATTAGATTATTATTTCAATCTTTTTCAAACCTTCTTTCTTTGCCATTATATTCTTTAATAGTTAGAGGTAAAGAAAATTTAATTTATGAGCAATGTATTTTTATAGCAAATCATACAAGCATGATGGATACGCAATGTATTTTTAGAGCTCTTCCTGTTACTCAAAGAAAAAAAATATTTACTGCTGGGGCGAAAGATACTTTTTTTACAGGATGGAAAAACATTTCAGGATTTTTTGCACGATTATCTTTTAATGTTTTTGCTTTTTCTAGAGATTCACAAATAAAACAAAGTCTAAAAGATTTTGGAAATATTATTAATAAAGGATATAATATTCTTATTTATCCAGAAGGAACAAGATCAATTACAGGAAAAATGAATCCTTTTAAAAATGGAATTGGACTACTTGCTCTTCATATGGACGTGCCAATTATTCCAATTAAGATTGAAGGATTATATGACGTTCTTCCAAAAGGAAAGATATTTCCTAAATTTCTTAATAAAGTTGAAGTTGTCATTGGAAATCCTATAGAGATAGATAAAACAAAAAGTGTAATTGAGATAACAAAAATGCTTGAGGATGAGATGAGGAAACTTGAATAAATTTTAAATTATGATAAATAAAAAAATTAATAGAGATTATTCAATAGATTATTCATCTTAAAGGTGTCGAATAAACATGAATTTGAGGAGCGTGTCTAAAAAATTAAGAGGCGAGATTATTAATTATAGGCTCTGAAGTATCAAATATTAAAAACTTAGAGATTTTTGAATTATTAACATTATAAATGTAAGGTCACCAAATTTATAGACTTCAAGGTCTGAAAGGAATTATTAGACACGCTCGAATTTGAGGTAGATTTATAAAGTATATTTTACAATAATTATTATGAAAAAAATAGTATTGACATTATTTTTAATTTTGGTAATCACTGGATTTCTTGGAGTCGTTTATGCTGAATGTATTGACAGTGATAGGGGTATGGATTATTTTATTAAAGGAAAAGTAACTCTGAATAATCAGAATTTTAATGATGCTTGTGTTTACAAATTAGAAGAGACAAATGCACAAAATTATGTTATAGTTGATAATATTTTATATAATAATTTAGCAAGCTGTTATGGAGATAATTGTTATGTTGCTGAGGCAGCTTGTTCTGGAGAGGAAAAAAAGTGGGGTATCCTTAAATGTGCAAATGGGTGCAAAGATGGAGCTTGTTTAAATGAGACAGTTACAACTCCAAATCCTGTTTGTAGTGATACTGATGGTCTGAATTATTTTTTGAAAGGCAGTGTTAAGGATGCTACTGGAGAAAGATTTGATTATTGCAAAAATGGAGATGATGAAGAATATGTGACAGAATATTTTTGTTCTAATAATGAAATTATGAATAAACCTTACTTATGTGTTAATGGATGTAGTGATGGAGCATGTAACCCTGTAACAACTAATCAATGCATTGATTCGGATGGAGGAATAAATTATTATCTAAATGGAACTGTTCGTTATGGGAAATATGATTATACGGATTGGTGTGTTATAAGCGATTCTGTTGTTAATCAAGGACAATCAAATGAATATACTTTAAAGAGAGGAGATTTAATAGAATTTGCTTGTAATGGTGAAGATGGACAGCCAAGATGCACAGACACTTCTTGTAAATTTATTCAATATCATTGTGAGAATGGATGTTCAAATGGAGCTTGTTTAAAAGAAGGGTGTGAAAAAATTTGTAAGAACATTGGAACAAAATCAGAAGGATGGTATAATTTATGCACAGGAGAATTGTTAGAATGGGCATTATGTGGTGGTAGCTTATGTTCTGATTCTGATAGTGGACTAAACTATTATGAAATGGGAACTACTAAATGGAAAGTAGAAGATGGTAGCACAAACAGTGAAAATGATTATTGTATAGATAAAAATACTTTATCTGAAGGCGTTTGTGAAAAAACTGATGAAAATGGAAAGAGTTATAGAAGAGAACCTTTTAATTGTCCTAATGGTTGCAAAGATGGCGCATGTATTAAAGGAGAACCAATCTCTGAAAAGATAACATGCAAATTTGAAGACACAAAAAAAGAACAACAGTGTTATTTAGCAGGACAGTGGGGAGCAGAAGATGAAGGAACAAAATTTTGTAAGGCTGATGCAGGTTTTGCTTCATGTGTTATTAAATATTCTGGATATAAAGGAGAACAAATTACATGGAAATCAACTTGCGGTCAATATCAATATACAACCCAAGATGGAAATGATGAGGTAATATATTTCAAATGTGGTGAGGGAGAGACAACAACCATTCAAATACAAAATAAGGGATTTAAATTTGCAAATTGGCAATGTCAGAATGGAGAAGAACAAAAATCAGAAGATAAGACCTCTTGTAAATCATCTGAAACATGGCAGAAATATGCAAAAGATTTTTGCGAAGGTAAATGTACTAAAGGAGAAGGTAAGAGTGGATGCGTTAGTTCATTTTCAGTTTGGAATGAATGTTATACCGATGAAATTTCTTATACAAAAGAAGAAATTGCTACAAAACCTAAAGAGCCTGTTTTAGATTCTGAAAGTTTAGTAGTTTGCAAAGATTCTTGCCCTTTAGATAAAAAATGTTATCCTTTTGGTTATAGGAAAGATGGAAGTTTCTGTAGTGATGATGGAAGATTTACTATACAATTAAAAGCAGAGAGTTCTTGTGAAAATAATTTTGAATGTGATAGTAATATTTGCATTAATGATAAATGTGTGAGTGGTAGTTTATGGGCTAAATTCTTAAGATGGTTCAAAAGATTATTTGGTGGAGAATAATTTTTATCAGTAATCTTCGAATCAATTAGTAACAGAAACTTTTTCAGCTTCTTCTTCAAATCCTAAATCTTGTTTAGTTAAAAACCAGGCAAACTTCAAGAAATTTTTTGCAATAGGATTATCTATATTTAATTTATACACGTTAAGAACTCACAGCCTGTAAAGTCTGGAGCGTATTGAGTTCTTAATCATGATCCAAAATACCTTTTCGAACTATACGTAAAAACATATAGCGTATGAAAAGAGTATTTTAGACATGTCAGATTTCCCAACTCTTCTTGTCTTTACAATTATTCCTTTTTCCAAAAACTCGTCAAAAAAAACTAACAAAGAATTATAACTAATATTTGATTCTCTTGCCATATCAGTCATGTCAAGAACCATATACTAAAGTATATAGTGTGTTATGGTTCTTGAGCACCTCAAAAATTGTTTTTTCTTTCTCCAAGTTAAAACAAGAAGTTTACGAAAAAAACAATTTTTAATGTATTAAAATCAAAAAAATGATTTCCAATTAAAAAATTTAAAAATCTTAATTTTGGAGTATCTCCAAAATATTCTAAAAATGCTGATTTATTTTTTTCTTTCATGTTAAATATAAGAAAGAGTATATTTTAAATAATACTAAGTATAAAAAAGAAATAATTGAATTTATTGAAAATAATATGCCTGAAGTTAAGGGTTGGATAAAATAAATAACAAAACTAGAAAATGATAAAAACCGGAGTTGATATTGTCTACAATAGAAGATTTGAAAAATTATTTACAAACGAAGCATTTCTAAAAAAAGTTTTTCATATATCAGAATTAAAAAATAAGAAAAAGCTGGTAGGAATTTTTGCTTTGAAAGAAGCTGTGATAAAAGCTCTAGGAAAAAAAGTTAATTGGAAGGACATTGAAATAAAAGTTAGAGAAGGAAAAAAACCTGAAATTATTTTATCTAATTCAATAAAACCTAATTATTTTAAGGATATAGATGGAAGTATAAGCCATGATGGAGATTATACTATTGCTTTTGTTGTTTTGGAGGTTGAATGAGTTATTCCCAAATATTTTTTTTTGATATTTAATTTTTCTAAATTATTAATGTTGGATTATTCTGGAAAGAGATAATTCTAATACTAATTGCCAATGAAAAGATTTATAAATAAGTGCTCATTAGTAATGAGTATGATAGATATCAAAAATCTGAGAATTATTGTTCTGAAACAAAAAGAAGAAATAAAAAAATTAGACGGAACTATTAGAAGAGATGTTTTAGATGAAATATTAAATTGGTTTAATGATAATAGGGTAATAATTCTAACTGGAATTAGGAGATGTGGAAAATCAACAATATTAAGGCAGATAATGAAGAATAAAGATAATTATTGCTATGTTAATTTTGAAGATGAAAGATTCTTAGATTTTAAAGCTCAAGAATTTGAAAAATTAAATGAGATTTTAATTGAAATTTACAATAATCCGAAAATTTATATCTTTGATGAAATTCAGAATATAGAGAAGTTTGAGACTTTTGTTAGAAGGCTTCAGGATGAAGGAAAGAAAATTATTATTACCGGAAGCAACGCCTCTTTATTGAGTAAAGAGTTTGGAACAAGGCTTACAGGAAGATACAAACCATTTGAAATATTTCCTTTCTCTTTTTCTGAATTTCTTAAATTTAAAGGAATTGAAGTTGAAAAAGACTGGAGCTACAAAATACGAAAGAGAGTTGAGATTAAAAAAGCTTTTAATGAATATCTTGAATCTGGAGGGTTTCCAGAATATCTTAAAACAGAAGATAAAGAGTATATAAAAGATGTTTTTGAGAATATACTCTATAAAGATGTTATAGCGAGATATGCAATCAAAAAACAAAGAGTAATAAAAGAATTGATAAGCATTTTAGCAACGAATATTTCTTCTACGTTTACATACAATTCAATAAAGACAACTCTTAATTTAGGAAACTCGATAACAGTTAAAGAGTATATATCTTATTTAGCAAATTCTTATTTCTTTTTTGAACTGTCTAAGTTTGATTTTTCTTTAAGAAAATCTTTAAATTCTCCGAAAAAGATATATATAATAGATACTGCATTCAATAAAATAACAGGGTTTAACTTCTCGCCAAATACAGGAAAAAATCTTGAGAACGTTGTTTACATAGAGTTGAAAAGAAGAAAAAATGAAGTTTATTATTTTACTGAAAAAAATGAATGTGACTTTATAATAAAAGATGGAGCGAAGATTAGAAAAGCAATTCAAGTATGCTATGAATTAAACAAAGAGAACAGGGACCGAGAGGTTAAGGGTTTATTAGAAGCATTAGAAAAATTTAATTTAAAAGAAGGCTTTATTATAACCAATGAGCAAGAAGAAGAGTTTAAGCAAGAGAAAAAGAAAATAAAAGTTGTTCCAATCTGGAAATGGCTTTTAGAAAAAATTGAATAATAATTCAAAAATCATCAAAATTTTACTCCGGTAATGCAGGTGGCTGCGGAATTCCTCCTCCTAATCCTCCACCACTTCCACTTAACCAAAAATAAATCCCTACTCCTATAGCAATCAGGATTAAGATTATTAAAATCCAAATCCATACACTCATCGCTTTTTTATTTCCTCTTTTTTGTTTTATCATTTTGATTAATTATTTACTTAATACAAGCTCCATCTTTACATCCATTAGGACAATGATATTTTATAAATCTACATGCACTTTCTGTGCATCTCTTATCATCATCTGGACCATAACAAGCATATTCAAGTAAGTCACCTTCAACAAGAGTATATTCTTGAGGAGTTCCAGCATTAACAGTGCCAGCCTGACCACAACTATCTATGTAATCATATTTACCATAATAAACAGCACCAGCAGTATAATAATCTAGTCCGTCATCTGTTTCAGTGCATTTATATGACAAATCTTGATTCCCATTACTATCTGTGCCAGGTAACGCTGGAGGAAATGTTGATGTTCCACCATTAGAGCTATCCGACGAACCCAGTATACATTTATCACTTACTTTAATAATTATAGCTATTCCTGCAGCTTCTTGTGAATTTATTCTATCATATAATCCAACATCGTCCCATCTTTGTCTATCTCCTTCATTTTCCCAACCATATGCTTTAACAATATTACAAGTTCCTTTATTTTCCCATAAACTTTTTCCCATCATTTCTGGAGTCAAAACAATAAAGTTATACCCCCCTAATAATTTTCTTTTGTTCATATAATCATAATTACTAACAAACAAATTATACTTTAATGTTCCAGCTTTCTTAGAGTAAACCCATGCACCAGAAGTCATAACATAATTGTCATAATCTGTCTCGACAATTGGTCCGTCTGTTTCTTCTGCACTTTGAACATCCATATCGGGGTATATTTGGAAATATTTATTTTGATTAGTAGAATAATACCACATGTAAGAAATATCTTGTTTTTGAATCTCGCTATCAGGTAAAATTGCTTCATCCATATAGAATATTGGTGGAAGAAGATTCCAACCTTCTTGAACAGGCATAGTTACTTCGTAACCTACAATATCTGGCCTTGTTGGCCATGTGTTTGGAATCATATAAGCACTTACTAATATTGAAAATCCAACTAATAAAACTAATGCAATCGGAAGTATTAAATTCTTCATAATAATCTTTAGAATATATATATATATATATATATATA
>Ga0209541_10003461_pt1 | contig 28968 bp, 44 predicted proteins | sample RifCSPlowO2_01_FD_184027 | JGI IMG/M metagenome (GOLD analysis project Ga0209541, IMG submission 184027) | Groundwater microbial communities from Rifle, Colorado - Rifle CSP2_plank lowO2_0.1 (SPAdes) (version 2) | ecosystem: Environmental > Aquatic > Deep subsurface > Groundwater | place... | reverse complement strand
GATCTAAATGAGGATGAGAGATAATAACTGCATCTAATGCATTTAAGTTAAATTCCGGAATGTCAAAATAAGGATATGCGTCCCTTCCTGATGTGGCGATGTTTGTCCCGCAGTCAAGTAAAACTTTTGAATCTGGAGTCTGTAGCAATAAACATGATCTTCCAACCTGGCGTGCTCCGCCTAAAAATGAAACTCTAATCCAGCATTCTTTCTTGCTCTGGTCCCAGCCCTGGTAGATTCTTTCTCCTACTTTATTCAGGAAAGTTTTTCTGTAGTCATTGTTTTCATATAAAACCTGGCGGACATTTTCGATTAATTTAGACCTAATAGCGGGAATTCTTTTAACTATTGGAGTCCATAATGTCTTGTGCTTGATTTCTTTTAAAATTTCTCCTGATTTTCCTATAACCAACCCTGGTTTTTCTGTCTCTATGACAACTTGAGATCTTTGAGGATCGAAAATTATGTTTGTTTCTCCTGCTTCTTTTGACAATATGTTTAATATTGCTTCTTTTGCGTTGTCTTCGTCAATTGTCATAGATGGGTCTATTCTTACCTCTATTCTTTTCTTGACTTTATTTACAATATTCCTAATTATTCCATTATTGTCCAAGAAAAAGTCTCTTGTCTTTGTGTAAAGGACTATGTTTGCCCCTTCGAACAAAGCGCTTGAGATATTTACGTTTTCTGGAATTTCTTTAAGTATTTCTTTTAATATATCCATCTTTATCACTAATTTAGAAACATTAGATTTCAACCTTGTTAGAGATTGCTTTCGTAATTACTACTTTGACTCCTTCATTTGTTATTGTATAAACATCAATACCATCTCCGGAGTTCATATCCCTCTGGATTGCTGCATTAACACCTTTTACAACTAACTGGATTCCTTCATCCATTGTCATGTTTGGCTTCCATAAAGTTTCTAAAACACCATAAGCCATTACTGAGCCTGAGCCTGAGGATAAGAAATCTATGCATTCAGACAATGAGCCGTCTGGGTAGATATCATAAATATGAAATCCTCGGTTGTCTTTTCCTGCTAAAATAAAATGTGAGATTCCTGGTATCATTGATGGCCTTCTTATATTTTGATATACAATTCCGGATAATAAATTAGCTGCTTCTTTTACTGTCACCTGCTTTTCTTTTCTTATTTCCATTAGTCTTAATTCTGCGGATATTAATTTTGTAATTAACTGGGCGTCTGAGGCCGTTCCAGCCATTGTCAATGCCAGGTTGTTTGTTACTTTATAGATTTTCTGCGCTCTTTTATCTACTATGATGCCGCCACCAGCTCTTTTATCTGCTGCTAACACAATGCCATCTCTGCATTTTATACCAATAGTTGTTGTCCCTGTTTTTTTGTAGTTTGTTTCTTCCATATCTATCATCTTTATCAGAAGTACTTTTTTTAGTTAGCCTTAGGGTATTTATAAAGTTTTCTATGCCAGCAAACTTATTGATTTTACTTTCTCTTCTATGTAAGGATCTTTGATTAATTCCTTTAAGAATGAATGGATGTGAGTGTGTTCGCGTTTTAACAATACGTAAGTTCTTGAGCCTTCTGTTTTTAACGGGTAATGGGAGTATTTTCTTTTGAAAACTTGCAAGTTTTTAATTTCTTTTAAAGGAGGGCCGTAATGCTTTTTTTCCAATGAAAGGTTTTTATTTTTTGTAAAGTACCATATATAGACTTCGTTTTTATCCCAGTGCCAGTCATTTGATTTTACTTCAAAGCCCTCTTCTGATAATTTTCTTTTTATGTACTCCATTGCTTTTATCAATTTAGATCCTACAATGTCTTTTTTTCCGCTTAAAGGAGAGATTCTTAATACTGATGCTGATTTTATCTCGTCTAAATTAAAGTCTTTCTTTACAAAGAAATCAGGAGAAGGGTTTCTTAGAAATGCTTTCGATAATTCTATAAATTCATTGAATTTTTTTTCTGAAAGTGCGGCTGCAGCATTTCTTGTTTTCTGGACAGGGTCTATGACTATTAAAGAAGAATGCTTTGATTTGTTTATGTGAACTATTCCATGATTGCTTGGATCGATAACAACCCCGGATTTCCATCTTGAAGCTGCTTTCATTAAATTTAAGAATGATTTATGCTGGGCGATTAAAACTTCCAAAACATAGCCTGAGAAACCTCTGATATATGATTCTGCTCCGTATAAGCTGTTTGCCTTGCAGAAAGATTTTGCCAAAATTACCTCATTGACTAATTTTTTTGCGTTTTTTTTAACCCATTTAGTATGTAAGGGAGAGACGTCTGTTATGTTCTCTGCGTGCTCTGCTTTTCTTATCTTTAAAATTGGAATTATTTCAAAAACAAATGGATCAGTTATAATCTGGAAGTAATCCCTTGAGCCGTGAATTTTCTGCAATCCTGAAATTTTTTCAGTGTCTTTGTAAATGGATTTTAATTTTCTATGCAGGATATCTGAAATGTCCTTGTTTTTGTACTTTTCTTTGTCGAATTGAACGAAGATATCTATGTCATGACTGCCCCTTAAGAATGTTTTTTTTGCTACTGAGCCTCCTAAAATAGCTTTAGCGCCTTTTAGATTTTTATTTAATTTCTTTATGAAATGCTTAGCTGCCTTGTTTAAAGCTCTTACTTCTCCTTTATTGGGAATTATTTCACTAAGGATTTGTTTCATAATAAAAAGAAAGGATTAATAGTTTAAATAGGCTGTGGATATATGGTATATATTATTTTTTCATTAAAATCAATCCATTTTAATTAAGTCTTCTTGCATCTTTTAGCCAGATTTTTGTTTAGTTCTCGTCCTAATTTCAATGCATCTTCTTCTGTCAAAGTACTGTCTGACTTGAATTTTCTTAAAAATTTCAAATCCTTTATTGTAGGAATATAATCAATGGTTCCGATAATTCCAACGTTTAGATACATTAACTTTATTATTTGTAGAAATCTTTCTATCATGAATAACTGTTAAGTTCATTAATATTTAAACTTTTTTCATGTAATATTTTCTTTTTTCTTCATCAAACTTCTCTATAGCATATCTTAACATTGTCCTTGGCATTTCTTTTGAATGTTTTTTTAAGAATGATTCAAGCAATGAAATATTTCTTTTTCCTAATTCCCTCAGCATCCAGCCCACTGCTTTATGGATTAAGTCATGTTTGTCATTAAGTAAAATTTCAGAGATTTTTAATGTGTCTTGGAATTCATTATTTTTTATAAATTCAAATGTTGAAATAATTGAGATTCTCTTTTTCCATAAATCATTTGAATTTGCGAAATCATAAAGGATTTTTTTGTCTTTATCCATTAGATATTTCCCAATTATCTTGTCTGCCACGCAATCAATTAAATCCCAGTTATTTGAAGCGTGAATATTTTTTAAATAAAAGTCAAAGATTTCTTTTTTGTTTTCGTTTTTTTGATATTTGCAAACTAAAATCAATAAGCCGGTTAACCTATATTCATGAATCTTGTTTGATAATAATTGTTCTATGTCATTAAAGTTTAAATCCATATATTTTCTGGCTAAATCTCTCTGTTCTGGGACGGTTAAGCCGATGAAAGTATCTCCTTCTCCATACTGTCCTTTTTTAGTTTTGAAAAATCCTGAATAAATTAGAGATTTTTCTTTATTGGCTTTGGAGTCTAATTCTTTTTTTATTTGAGATAACATGATTTTTACCTTTTAATTAGATTTATATAATATTTTCTTTTTTAAATTACAATGGACAAACTAAGATTCGGAACTGCGGGGATTCCTGTAAGGACTAAAGGAGATACAATTCAAGGAATTAAAGATGTTAAGAAAATTGGATTAGATTCTTTTGAACTGGAATTTGTCCACTCCATTAATATTAAAGAAGACAAAGCTCCTGATGTAAAAAAAACTGCCAAAGAGAATGATATTGTCTTAACGTGCCATGGACCTTATTTCATGAATTTAAATTCTGATGAGAAAAAAAAGTATTATGCGAGCATTCATTACGTTGTAAATTCTGCCAAAATTTTGAGCTTATGCGAGGGATGGAGTGTGTGCTTTCATGCGGGTTATTATATGAAACAAAATCCTGAAAAAGTTTATGAGAAAATTAGAGATGCATTAAAGGAAATTGTTAAGAAAGTAAAAGAATTTGACGATAAGATCTGGATAAGGCCTGAAATTTCCGGGAAAAAGGTTCAGTTTGGAGATGTTGATGAGCTCATTAAACTTAGCCAGGATGTTGAGCAAGTAATGCCTTGTATTGATTTTTCGCATTTATACGCCCGAACAAATGGCAAGAACAACACTTATGAAGATTTTAAAAAAATTTTAATTGAAGTTGAAAAAAAATTAGGAAAGAAAGCTCTGAGTGAAATGCACATGCATGCCACTGGAATTGAATACGGCGACAAGGGAGAGAAGAATCATTTAATTTTAGAAAAGAGCGATTTTAACTATAAAGATTTAATGAAAGCTTTGAAAGAATTTAAAGTTAAAGGATGTTTGACCTGCGAAAGCCCAAATCTTGAAGATGATGCTTTATTGATGAAAAAATATTATGAGAAATTATGACTGAGCTATTCTTCTTTCTTCCTGCTCTGATTCCTGATAATTTTGATTCCTTCTGCTAGACAATCCCCTTCCGTAAATTAATAAGATTGGACTGTATATACCTACAAAAATTCCAATCGTCTTTGCTGTTTTTTTAACTGTTGTTTTTGTAATTCCTATGTTTTCTAAAGAACAATAAGCTAATCCTCCATAACTTGCGAATGTAAAAGCTGTTGCGAAGATTATGAAAGCTTTTCCAGTTCTTTCTACGAATCTATCTGCAAGACTCAATCTGGTTTCCAATGGGATATGTCTAATATTATCCATGAATCTAAGGTTTAATAATGGATTTTTAAGGCTTTCTTATCTTTGCTATGAAGAATCCTTCTGTATTATTGTCCTGGGGCCAGATTCTCAAACATTTGCTTATTTCTTTATTGTATGATTTGCCTTCAAATTCCAATACAACTGGAGAAGATTTTAAGCCGTTTAATTTAATCTCCTGCAGTTCAGCATCTGTTCTGGCTAATAAGAAGTCAATAACTTCCTCGTTTTCTTCGGGCTCCAAGGAGCAGGTTGAATAAACTAAAATTCCCTGAGGCTTTAATAAAGAATATGCCTTCATAATTAATCTTCTTTGATCATAGCCAAGTTTTTTTATCATTCCCTGATTGTAGATTTTAACGGTATTAGGAGATTTTTTTAATGTGCCTGTGCCTGAGCATGGAGCATCTAATAATATCCTGTCAAATTTTACTTCAGGGAAATTTTCTCCCCTGTAGATTGTGATTAAAGTGTTTAGAGCTCCGCATCTCTGCAAATTCATTGACAAAGCCCTGATTCTCTCCCATTTTATGTCATTTGCGATTAAAACTCCTGTGTTGTTCATCAGAGCTGCTATCTGAGTTGTTTTGCTTCCTGGAGATGCTGCCATATCTAAAATTAATTCATTTTCTTTTGGAGCTAGAACTAGAGGAGGTATCATTGAAGAAGGCTCTTGAACATAGAAATATCCTAAAATGTGCTCTTTTAATTTTCCTATCGGGACTTCGTGTTTTTCTATGAAGAATCCCTGTTTGCACCATGGAACCTGCTTCAATCCTTTAACACGAGATTTGAAATCCTGAACTGATATTTTTAATGTGTTAACTCGAATTCCCTTTTTTATCGGAGAAGTAACTGCTCTTGTAAATTCATCCAAGTCTGTTAATTTAGAGTATCTTTCTTCAAATGATTTCTTGAATTCCATCTTATTTGTCTTTGTATCTTATTAGATTGTAAGTAAATAACAAAATTCTTAAGAATATCTCCATTGAGACTATGTAAATCAAATAGTATAAAATTGTCTTCCATATTTGGGGGATTACAACTATTGCTTCTACTGCTTTATTGAAATTAAATGTTGACAATCCGTCTATTAAAAAAATACCTAAGATGGCTAAAGGAAGGGTTTTTGCTATGTCAACTGCTAATTCTTCCTTGTAATAAGACGAGATTCTGATTGTTGCAACAACTGCCATAGCTGAAGTCAGTATGCTTGCTACTGAAAGCTCTGACAGAAAAACTAATAAGATGCTTAAAATCAAAAACCAAAAAAAGCTGAATAACGGGAATATGATTAAATGCTCTAATACATATAAAAGGAAAGCTAAAAAATCCTCTAAGTTTTCCCATTTTGACTTTGAATATGCAGCCAGGTTTAACTTAAATATGTCTCTTTTTGCTATGAATTTGTAGAATTTAAAGACAAAAATTGAATAAACTACCATGCCTATTATGAAAATCGTCAATGACTTGCTGGCAGCTATTGCTTCTTCTAAAGAAAGATTACTGCTTAAAAAATTTATTATAGTTTCAAATACCACTATTTAACCTAATAAATCATTTAATATAAATCTTGTGCTTAAATGGTTAATTATTTAAATTTGCTTCTGTCTGTGAAACAGTGATTTAAAATGGATTTGACTAAAGATTTTCCAAGAAGCCCTTATGATATGATGGCTGGGATAGTCATGCTGCCAAGAACAATAGATAAATGTAAGGCTACTATTGAAGGCAAAAGCGGAGAGTATCACTATGGATGCCCTTTGGATGTGCCTGTTTTGGCGTTTTTTGGGAGCTTCAAAGAAAGAATTTATGGATAAAGTTAAAGATTTGAAAGATGATTCCAAGATTGAAGCTTGGGCTAGAAATTTATTAAAAAATAAAAGCAAGAAAGAAATTGAAGACTTTAATAACAATATGAGGCATAGCAAGCCTAAAGACAAGTCAGGCATGGAATGGCTTGAAAGCGAAAAGAAAAAACTTGGAAGGAAAGACTACTTTAGCTATTTTGACAACCTTGACGCTGATGAAAAGAGATTTTGAGTAAGTTTAAATATTTCTTTTATTTTATTATTTTATGCTTTTTAAGAGAATTAAGAAAAGAAGGACATTGTTTGTTTCTTTAATTGTGATTGCTTTAATGATTATTATTTTTTTAGTTACTAATTCCTACTTACTTCTTAATTTCTGGGCTGGAAATGACACCTCTATAAAATTAAGCGTTGACAAGGAATATGTGTTTTTAACGCATGAAAATGAAGAAGAATTGAATTTTGAAGCTTCTGTAAGCACAAATCCATTCTGTTCAGCTTCCTGCTCTTATGAATTCATAGATTTAAGTTCAAATAATGTGATTAATGAAGAAAGTTTTTCAATAAAATCAGGAAATCCTTTTGAGAAATCATTTAAAGTAAAGGCTGACAAAATCGGGAAAGGGAAAAAGTTCTACAGGTTTGACCTTAACTGCGTCAGTGAAGGGGAGTTTTTATGCCAAAGCAATAAAAGAGAAACCACGAGAAATCTATTAGTCACTGTTGAATATGATTTAAATGAAAATGAAAAATTAATAAAAGAAAACATTGAGAGAAATTCATTAAATGCTGCTTATGAAATTGCATCGTTTGAAAGGACTTTGAATGTTCTTGATAAAGCTGCTGACAAATTAAACCAAACAGCTATTGTTGAATACGACCTTTTCAAGCCTAGAAATTTATTAAATGGCGAGAAATTAAAATTAATCAACTTCAGCCTGAAAGAAGATTACTTTATTTTAGACAATGAGATTAATGACATAGTAAATGCAGTTAAAGAGATTAATGATGAAATTTCTTCTTTGCATGGCAATATAAGCTTTGATGTTAATCTTTACAATGAATTAATTGATGAGCTTAAAGTAACTGAATCGATTCTTAAGAATAACACTTATCCTGACTACTTAATTGAAGAGTTTAACATTGCTATTGATAAATTTTTGCAGAGAGATTTGCTGAATAATAAGCAAGCTGTTGTAGAAAATATAAGGTTAAAAGTTGAAAATTTGAGCTTTGCAAATGAAAGTTCAAGCATGATTAAAGAAGCTAATTTTGAAAAAATAGAATTTGACAACTTGACTGTTAATGACCTTAAGCTTATTTTCCCAAATATAAAAACAATTTGTACTATAAACAATGTTGAAAGCGAGTGCGGCTCTAACATGAGCTATCCTTTAGTTTTTATGCATGGCCATGCTGTCATTAAAGATGCTCCCTTGGAATACAGCTTGGAAGGGTTTTCAATACTGCAGAGAGAGCTCAGCAAAAACGGCTATTTGGATGCAGGAGCCATCACACTATATACAAATGAAAACGTTCCTGAAGGAATATGGAATCTGAATAATCCTTTATCAATAAGAGCGAGCTATTACTTTGATTTCTTTAAAGAGCCTGAAAATTATAAAGTTGTTTTAACTAAAAGCGAAAACATAGATACTTATGCTGTAAGAATGAAGGAAGTTTTTGACAACATAAGAAAGAGAACCGGAAGAGAGAAAATTGATGTCATTGCATTCAGCATGGGAGGGTTGGTAATGAGAAGGCATATACAATTATTTGGGAATGAAGGTTTTAACAAAATTATTCTGCTTGGAGCTCCTAATAAAGGCATAGTTGGAGATGTTGCTGCTTTATGTCCATTAGTAGGAGGGGAGAAAAGAGAGTGCGATGATATGAATTCTGATAGTTTGTTTATGCAGAAGTTAAACTCCCAGATAATTCCCGATAATGTGTATAGTATTTACGCAGTAGGGTGTGAGATGCAAAATGGACAGGGCGACGGAATTGTTCTTGAGGAAAATGCAAGGCTTGAAAACGCCAAGAATTATGTGATAAACGGAACGTGCAGAGGCAAATTCCAACCATTGCATATTGATTTACTGCATGTTGATATGTATCCTGAAGTTGCTGATATCATATTAGATATATTGAACAGTTAGATTTATATACTATTTCTGTTTCGGCTTTTGGTTTTTAGGAAAACAAAAAAATGAAACGGAAAATAATTTACTTAAGTTTTGTTGGTTTGAGCTTTTTTCAGCCAATTATTGCAGACGCCCGTAAGACGGTGTTTGATAAAGACGAAATTGAAAAGATTGTTGAGGAAATTGCATTGAGCAACGGAATTGATCCTTTATTAGCTTCTGCACTTGCTTTTCATGAAAGCGGATATGATCCTATGGCTGTTTCACGCAAGGGAGCTAGAGGAGTTATGCAGCTTATGCCTGAAACTGCTGCAGAGCTGGGGGTGAAAAATCCTTATGATCCAAGGCAGAATATAAGAGGGGGAATTAGATATCTTTCCAAACTTATTAGAAAATACGGAGATAATGATCTTGAGACAGCGTTAGCGGCATATAATTACGGTCAGGGAAGAGTTGACAGCTTAATTGAAGAATATGGATGGCTGGATAACACGAATCTTAATGGAGAAACCAGGAAATATGTTGAGAAAGTTTTACAAACATATAAGAAAAAAAGAAAAGAGAAAAGTGGAGATTCTAGGATTGCGATGACCGGGAATTGAACCCGGATCACTGCCTTGGCAAGGCAATATTCTGACCGTTTAACTATCATCGCATTACAAACTTTAAGAAAATAATGGTTATTTAAATATTATGTAATGCCTAAATAAGAAATCATTTCAGAATTCTGAGGGATGTAAATTCTTCCAGATTCAAACTCTATTTCTTCATCATTGCCTTCTGAGAAGTGTTTTTTTCTTACATAAGTTCTTCTTCCAGAATCTGGATTATGGATAGGTAAATTTCTAACCCAATCTAAGCTTCTAAGCCATACTCTTCTATTTGTAATCCTTGGACATTGAGGATTTCTTAAAGGCCAATAATCTAAATCATATAAAAGAAATGCAAACCAAGCTTCTCTGTTTCTTTGAAGCAATTTTTCAAGAATTAATTCATTGACTATGAAACAGGATGAAAATGAGTCTTTTTGCCTTAATTTTATTTCTGGAAATTTTCCATTGTATGAACTCATAAATTTTTGAAACCATCTTTCATTTTCATAAGAAACTGATTTTTGAGTTGTCATTTTTTTACATGAAACGTTATATTTTTATTAAAACTAGAAGAAACTATCTTAAAGCTATTCTTTTTCAACAACCTTTTCAGTTCAAAATATCCTATGAAGTGATAATATCTCTGCAATATTAATTTTTTCTGCTTCCAGGGGATTAGAGTCCTTTGAGGCTTAAACCAGAATTTTGGCAGTAATTTATTCCATACAGTAATGTAAGCTTCTCCGTTCTTTTTTAAAACTCTATAAATTTCTTTTATTCCCTGTTCATGATCTGATAAATGATGCAATGATGCTATTGATAAAACATAATTGAAGCTTGAAGATTTGTAAGGCAGAGATTCCATAACTCCCTGCTTTAAGTTAATTTTAAAATTATTTTTCTTTGAGAATTTTCTAGATTCTTTGAGCATATTTTTTGAGAAGTCTAAACCATAACATTGCAATTGTTTGAAAGGCAGTAAGTTGCGAGAGTTTCCGCATCCTAAATCTAATATTTTTCCTTTTTTCCAGTTTAATTTATATAATTCTCTTAATGGCTTTTGCCTGAAATTATTCCAATTAGGGGCTATTAAGTCCCATATTTTTTGCTGACTATTTTGTATAAATTTTGTCATGATGATCATAATCAAGAAACTTTACAATTTGATTATTAAAGTCTATCTTAAACACTAAAACAAAACTTGAGTCAATATGAACCCTTTTCCTATCTTTCATTCCATAACTGAGGTTTTTGTATCTTGTTGGGTCATTAAGAATCTCATTTATTTTTTTGATTATTATGCTATATTGTTTAGAATTCTTCTTTTTTATCTTCTTTAGTTTTTTGACTAACTCTTCACTATACTGATCTTGAAAACTCATTAATTGGACATCTCCTTTTCAAATTCTTCATGTGAAAAGAAGCGCCCTTTTTCGATTTTTTCTAATTTTTTAATATATTCAGGTCTTAGTTCAGGTTCTAACAAATTAGTTTCATATTCTTTTGTTATTATGTTAATCGCTTCAGATTTGTCTTTTAATCCATATTTAGCTTTCACTATGTTAACTATTCGGTTAGCATTATCATTTAGTTTTATTAATGCGTTTACCATAACTTAGTTTAACTTAGTTGGACTTATTTATATATTTTTCGGTATTATTTTAAACTGATAATTTGATTATTTCTTTATGAATATTGAAGAATATAAAGGGAAATTAGCCAAAGAAAAAGGCTTGAATAAATATCCTAAAAATATTGATTTAGCTTTGGAAGGCAGAGATATTAAGACTAAGCCAATGAGAACACAAAGTGGGATTGCTCCTGTGGCTATTATGACTGAGCCTAGAGACTGCGAGCACGGGACTTGCACTTTTTGCCCGGGAGGAATGAATAGTTTTTTTGGAAATGTGCCTAAATCTTATACGGGGAATGAGCCTGCTTCAATGAGAGCTATAAGAAATAATTTTGACGCTTATCTGCAGGTATTTAACAGGTTAGAGCATTATGTTTTACTTAATCAAACTCCTGAGAAAGTTGAATTAATTATTATGGGAGGAACGTTTTTATCTTACCCTAAAGAATATCAGGATAAGTTTATTACAGATGCTTTTAAGGCTATGAATGATTTTTCAGAATTGTTTTTTACTGATAATAAACTGGATAAAAATAAATTTAAGGAGTTTTTTGAATTTGAATTGGATTTTAAATCTAAAGAAAGAACTGAGAAGATACAAGGAAAACTTTTAGAATTAAAGAAAGAATCTGAGCTGGAGAAAGAGCAGATTAAAAACGAAACTTCTGTTATTAGGTGCTGCGCCTTAGTTATTGAGACAAAACCTGATTGGTGCAAAGAAAAACATATCAATCAGGCTTTAAAATTAGGGGCTACTAGAATTGAAATCGGAGTACAAAGTTTAGATGATAATGTTCTGAAGAAAGTTAATAGAGGACATGATGTTAATGATACTATTGAATGTTTTGAATTATTAAAAAATTCAGGATATAAAGTGATAGCACACTGGATGTTAGGTCTTCCAGGAGTAAAACCTGAAGATGAAGTTGAAAATTTTAAAAAGTTATTTTCAGATACTAGATTTAGACCAGATGGATTAAAAATATATCCTTGCATGGTAATGCCTGGAACTCCCTTATATTTGCAGTATAAAAAAGGTTTATTCAGGCCGTTAAGAACAAAAGAAGCTGCTGAAATTGTAGCTAAATCTAAAGAATTTATTCCTAAATACTGCAGAGTTTATAGAGTACAGAGAGATATACCGACTAAAGTTACTATTGATGGAGTTGGATTAACTAATTTTAGACAAGTTGTTCATCAGCTAATGGAAAAGAATGGTAAGAAATGCGAATGTATAAGATGCAGAGAAATAAAAGATGGAAAAGTTAACTGGGATAAAGTTGAATTGAAAAGAATTGATTATGATGCTTCTAACGGCAAAGAAATCTTTTTAAGCTATGAAGAAAATGATAAATTATTGGGATTTTTGAGATTAAGACTGCCTAATAAAAGATTTAGGAAAGAAATTAATGAAAAAACTGGAATTATAAGAGAGATACATGTTTACGGCGAAGCAGCTTCTTTAGGTGAAACGGGCGAAGTCCAGCACAGAGGTTTAGGCAAGAAATTATTAAAAGAAGCTGAGAGAATAGCCAAAGAAGAATTTAACAAAGATAAAATTGCTGTGCTTTCCGGAATTGGCGTAAAAGAGTACTTTTATAAATTAGGCTATGAGAAAGAAGGAGTTTATGTTAGTAAAAAAATTTAACTACATAGTTCATCTTTTCTGAAACCTGTTTTTATCCCTTTCAGAAGTTATTTTCAATTTTTTATTCCATGATTTTTCCAGATCAATCCCCTGAGAGTTAGCTAAACAGCATAAAGTGAATATGACATCTGAAATTTCATCTTCCAGTTCTTTTTTATCTTCTGTTGATTTTTTTTGCTTAGGCCCCCAGCGGTGATTTATTTCTCTGGCTAATTCTCCAACTTCTTCTGAAAGTCTGGTCATTATTTCTAAAGGCTGCCAATACTGGGGCTTAAATTGGGAAGTCCATAAATCTACATGTTTTTGGATTTCTTTCAGAGACATACAATCTTTAGATTCTTTAGAGATTTAAACATTTGTGTTCTTAAAAATCTTAAATTCCACTATCCAGTAGAACCGATAAAAATATATATTACTTATTTTAAGTTAAACGCCCTATGAGTCCGTTTGTGCCTAAAGATATAGAAGCAGTTAATCCATTGCATTGTGCATTGACTCCTCAGATGCAGTTAAATGTAAGTCGGCTTTTGGGCAGAAGCACAAGAATAAGAGCGAAGGAGCTTGACAAATTGACACAAGAGGTTCCTTTCCAAATTCTGGCTGATCAGGTTGCTGTTGCGGATAGAATTACTTCACTAATTGATACAGGGATTAGGAGTTATCTTGAAGATATAGCGACCAGTCTTTATGAAGGAACAGTAAGCGGTGGGAGTAGACATTCTTTCTGCCTTATGGGAGCTTATGCTGAAAATCCGCTTGAAGAGTATTCATTAGGCAGGTTTGATGGAAGCGACCTTCTTTGCGGAAGAGAAGTGGATTTATTTGGAGATGATAAAGAAGCAAGAAGAGCTCTTAGAACTATAAGGACTGAAGAAGGAGTGGGATTGTTGAAGATATTTGATGGAAAATATACCCTTGCTAATAGCGGACTTGCTTTTCCTTTTAAAGGTAAAAGTGGAGAATATAATCCTTCAGAGAAAAGAGGAATGATGATAAGCTCTGTTTTGGAGTTTTCAAGAGAGTATCATCCTGCCTGGTTTTTTAGACTTAATAACGGGCTTTCTTTAATACATAATGGTAAAACCTACGAATTAGAGTATGATTAAAAATGGGTCCGGCAAGAATTGAACTTGCGATTTCCGCTTTGTAAGAGCGGTGTCATAACCACTAGACCACGGACCCTTCATGAATTCTTTCTTGAAATGAGTTATTAAATTTTTCTAAAGTTTTTCTAATATGATTTGTGGACCTTTGTCTATACGCCTGTCCAATATCATTCCCAAGCAATCTTCTTAAAGTCCTCATTAATATCCTTTCTCCGTTTATGATTCTCATTTCTAATTCCAGACATTCAGGACTAAAGAGATATGCAGGGTCCATGTTTATAGCAGTCTGATTATATTCAACAATATTATAAAATAAAGGCAAAAATTCTTCTTCAGATATATGGACCAAAGTATAACCTTTACCGTTAGAATGTTTAAATCCTGCTTCCCAATAATCCCTGCTTAAAACCATTGTTCTATCTCCCTGAAAAGATTGGATTAGTCTTAATTCATCTTCCTGAATTTTTACATAAACAAACATAATTGTCCTTTTTTTAAAACCCTTAAAAAGGTATCTATATCCTATAAAATATAAATCCAAAGCTTTTTAAATATAAAATCCAAGATTAAAATTATGGTTGAAGAGACAAATAAAGAGACTGGTTTGGAGGCTATCAAGGAAGAAGATCTCAGCAAATTGAAGAAAGATCTTGATGAAGCTAAACTTAAAGTTGACAAATTCCAGAAAGCTTTATTGAAAAAATTTGACAAATACGTTGCTGGGATTGCTTTAGTGCCTCCTAAGAAAGATGACAAAGGAAAAATTGATTTATTAATATTATTTGATGACTCTGATTCTAAAAAAATCCCAAAAGCTGAATTAGGGAATAAACTTCAAAGATCTGCTGAACAGATTGCAAAAGAAATTGACAAGAATTTCATTATTGAGGCTTTTTTACTAAGCGAAATAAGGCAGGACTGCTATGATTCAAAATGGGAATTGACTTCTTTAATAGGCGTTGGGATGATTCTTTATGACCCGAATGACTTATTAGCTGGAATTAAGATAAGCGATGTTCATAAAAAGATGGTTTTAAAAAAATTTGACAGATACATTGTGAGCTATGTTGCTGCCGGCAGCCTTTTTAGAGGCGAGAAAGCAAATGACATAGATGTTTATATTATCATAGATGACACTGATGTCAAAAGAATGCCTAGGTTTGAGCTTAAAGAAAAATTAAGGAGCATTATAATAAGCCAGGGATTTGAAGCTTCTGCTATAACAAAAGTTGACAAAAAATTCCACATACAAGTTTATATTTTAACTGATTTCTGGGAAGGAATCAAAGATGCCAACCCCGTGTTCTTTACATTTTTGAGAGACGGCGTGCCGTTATATGACAGAGGAGTGTTTATGCCGTGGAAATTAATGCTTGAGATGGGAAGGATAAAGCCATCTCCGGAAGCGATAGATGCTTTCATGAACACCGGCGAAAAAATATTGGAGAGCGTTAAATTCAGATTAAGGGAAATACTTGAGAAGGATATTTACTGGGCTGTGTTAAATCCCAGCCAGGCAGCTCTAATGCTTTACGGCGTGAATCCGCCAACTCCTAAAGAGACTATACAATTAATGGATGATATCTTTGTAAAAAAGGAAAAATTACTGGAGAAAAAATACATCACTATTCTTGCTAACATAAGAAAATGGTACAAAGATTTAGAGCATGAGGCTAAGAAAGAAATTTCAGGAAAGGAAATTGATGAGCTGCTTAAAGACAGCTGGGATTATCTGAATAGGATAAGGAAATTATTCGACCAGATTGAAAAGAAAAAGGAAGAAGAAGATGTTGTGCAGATATATGACGCTTCTAAAAAAATCATAGAGGATGTTTTATCCATAAATAAGATTAAAGGCAAAGACCTGGAAAAGGGACTTGAGAAACTTGCCTCTAAAAATGAGATAGATAAGAGATTGATTACCCTCTATAAAGATTTAATCAAAGCCAAGGAAGATTATAAGAAAGATAAATTATCAAGAGCTGAATTGGATAAAGTCAGAAAGGAAAGCAGACTTTTCATGAGAATTTTAACAGACCATATCCAGTTCAAGAAAGCAAGAGACTTGGACAGAATAACTATCAAAGTTAAGTATGAGAATAAATCCGGAGAAGTGATAATCTTTGACGATGCAGTGTTTATTATAGAAGATTCAGTCAATAAAGAAAAAATCGGCAGAGGAAAAATCGGCAAAGACGGAGACATTGTCAATATTGAGAAGAGCTCCTTGAGCGAGCTTGAGAAGCACATGTCCATGGAGAGAGTTCCTAAAAATATATTCTTGAAAGAAAAGACATTTGAATCCTTGAAAAATATATTTGGAAAAGATGTTGAGATTTTAATGGGATATTGAGATGTCAATTGAAATTTTGGATTTTACTTCTGCTGATGAATTTGGAATTATGACTAATTTAATAAGAGCTAGAATTGTTCATAATGGAAATGAAAGATATGTTCTAAGGCTTTTTTACAGCCAGAGCATACATTCTATTCCTGAAGTTTTGAGAGGGAAGAGAAATCCAGGAGGTTATAGGAAAATTGAGTTTAATTCATTAGAAGAAATGCAAAGAGTCCGTCTTACTGAAATTCCTGATCGGCTTTGGAATGAAACTGATGAAGGATTTGGATATGGGATTAGTGAAAGAGAAATCAATAATGCTCTGAGAGAATACTCCAAGCGTTCTTAAATAGATGTTCTAAAATCTATATCAGATAGGCTTTTAAATAACAAAACTCTTCTAAAATCAAAAGATGGTGAAGATTCAATTAAGACATCTTAAAATAAAACCTGAGCTAAAAAGAGCTTTGGGGCTGTTTGATGTCACTATGGCAGGCGTTGGAATTATATTAGGCGCTGGAATCTATGCTCTAATCGGAATTGCTGCTGGAATTGCAGGAAATGCAACATGGCTTGGGTTTTTTATTTCTGCCTTGATTGCAATTTTAACAGGCTTGAGCTATGCTGAGCTGACTTCTATGTACCGAGGGGATTCTGGAGAGTATCAGTATGTAAATCATGCCATCGGCAGGAAATTTGCCTTATTTGTCTCCTATAGTATAATCGCTGCAGGATTTATCAGTGCTGCTGCAGTTGCAATTGCTTTCGGCGGATATTTAAGAGGCCTTGTCAACATTCCCATCTTAGTTGGAGCTACTTTGGCTGTGCTTCTTACATCCTATATCAATTACAAAGGGATTAAAGAGACAAGCAAGATAAACATCATATCTACTAGTGTTGAGCTTATTGGCTTATTATTTATTATCTTTTTAGGATTTTCAAGCTTTGGAAACGTTGATTATTTTAACATGCCAAACGGATTTACAGGCGTGCTGAGCACTGCTGCTCTGGTATTTTTTGCCTACATGGGATTTGAGAGCATAATAAAATTAAGCGAGGAAACTAAAGATCCTGAGAAAACCATTCCCAAGGCAATTGTTTTGAGCATATTAATTGCATCAGTAATCTATATTTTAGTTGCCATTTCTGCTGTGAGCATAATCGGATGGGATACCCTGGCTAAAAGTGAAGCTCCCCTGGCTCTGGCTGCGCAGGCTGTCCTGGGAAGCAAAGCATTTATTGTACTAGCTGTGATTGCTTTGGTTTCAACTTCAAATACTGTGCTGATTACGATGGTTACAACTTCAAGATTGATTTACGGGATGGCCAAAGAAAAAGGACTTCCTAAATTTTTAAGCTATGTACATAAAGTAAACAAGACTCCGAGCAATGCTGTGTGGGTTTTAAGTGCTGTGACTTTTCTCTTTGTTTTATTCGGCAATCTGGAATTTGTTGCCAACCTGACTAATTTGTTTTTATTCATCACATTTGCATCTGTTAATTTGTCTTTGATTATTTTAAGATATAACAACAGCAAAATGAAAAGGAAGTTTAAAGCTCCTCTTAATATAGGAAAGTTTCCTGTTCTTGCAATGCTTGGATTTTTGAGCAGTTTGTTTATGCTTGGATTCGTTGTTTATAATTTAATTACTGGGAGCGGGTTTTAAAAATGAATCTTATGAAGATTGATTTTTTTGATATAATCTTTCTTGAAAAATGAATTTCTTCAAAATCTTTAAATAAGTTTTTTATCTCCTCTTTTGTAAAATAAGAAAAAAATCTTTTTGTATTAGGATATTTTTCTCTTTTTTCAAAAATTTCTTTATTTCCTTCTTTTACTGCTATGAATAGTATGCCTTCTGGTTTTAATAAAGATTTTAATTTTTCAATTACTTTTGGCATTGACCTTTTTTTTAAATGAAGTAGAGAAGCATTTGCCCAAATACCATCATACTCTTGATTTAACTTTAAATTTTCTATATCCATTACCTCTGCCTTTAATCCTTTTTCTTTACATAACCTAATCATTTGTTCTGATATATCTACGCAATGAACATTGAAGCCTTTGTCTTTGAAATATTTAGCATCATTTCCAGGTCCTGAGCCAAGGTCAAGGATGTTTTTTCCATTTAGGTTTTTTAAAAATAGATTTGCTGATGGTTTTGTATAATTATCAAAACTTTTTTGAAAATAAGAATCAAACTTATTAGGATAAGTATTATAAGTTGTTTTTGTTATTTCTTTATAATTCATTCTACCTTTGAATTAATGTACTTTTAAAAAGATTTAGAAACCTTTTTAAATTAAAGAAAAGAGAAAAAAATCATGAAAGCCAGAGTTGTCAGTTTCAGAAGGAGCCATAAAAAGCAGCATCCAGGACAAATTGTAATTAAAGTAGACGGAGTGGCTAACAGGGAAAAAGCCAAGGAATTAATCGGGAAAAAGGTTAAATGGACAACTTCCAGCGGGAAGGAAATTAAGGGAAAAGTGTCAAACATGCACGGCAATTCAGGAAATGTAAGGGTCATAATGGAAAAAGGAATTCCCGGACAGGCAATAGGAAAGGAAATCAGCTTGGAATAAAATGAAAAATAAAAAAGAAATAGACTGGCTTAATATTGTAATGATTATCCTACTAATTGTACTGATAATTTGGTTTGTTGTTCAGGTGGCTAAGTAAAATGAAATGGAATAATCTGTTTTATTGGCTGTTGGTCCTTTTTGTTTTATACTTGATAATTGAAATTATCAGGAAAATTTTTGGCGGAAGCCTTGGTTTTGAAGATCTTGTAATTGCACTTTTAGTAGCTAATTTGGGTTATTCTTTTTATATAAGTTCAAAACTTTCCAACCATCTTGGATGGCATAAAGGTAAAGAGGATAATTAAAATGGCAACATTAAGAAAATTCAAATGCTACAGGAATGTTGTAAGGGCTTACACAAGAAAAAGTAAGTATAAAACAAAGTCCTATGTAAAATCATTTCCTAATTCTAAATTAGTAAGATTCCATATGGGAGATATACATAAAGATTTCAAATACAAAGTTGATTTGGTTACAAGAGAAAAAGTTCAGGTAAGGGACAATGCGCTGGAAAGTGCAAGACAGGTAAGCAACAGGCAACTGGAGAAAGATTTAGGAAAAGAGTATTATTTTAAGATAATGGTTTATCCTCATCATGCTTTAAGAGAGAATAAGATGCTAGTCGGGGCAGGAGCTGACAGAATGCAGACTGGAATGCAACAGGCTTTTGGAAAAGTAATAGGCATAGCTGCCCAGTTAAGAAAGAAGCAGGCGGTGTTTACTATTCTTGTGAATAAATCTGGGCTGGAATCTGCCAAATTAGCTTTGAAGAAAGCAAACCACAGGCTTCCATTCAGATCAAGCATTGAAATTACTGAGTTTAATAATTTTTAATAGGAACAAAAATAAAATCTCCTAAAGTCTGATAATTAAAGCCTTTAGCTGTCTTCCTTATTTTTATTAATTTTTGGCTGTGCTCAGGACCAATAGGAGCAAGATATATTCCGTTTAATTTTAACTGCGACAAAAGAGCTTCTTCTGGAGATTTTGATGATGCAGTCTGGACTATCCGGTCATACGGAGCTTCTTTTTTATATCCATTGACTCCATTTCCTAAAATTATCTTTATGTTTTTGTAATCCTTTAGTTTTTCTTTTGCTTTTTCTATTAAATCATGGTTAATGTCAATTGTAAAGATTTTTCCGTTTTTTACTAATTTTGAGATTAGAGCTGCGTTCCATCCAGAGCCGGCTCCAATTTCCAGAACTTTCAATCCCGGCTTTAATTCAAGATTTTGGAGCATGAAAGCTACTGTAAACGGCTGGGATATTGTGGAATCTTTGTCTAAATACAGCGGGATATTTTCATAAGCCTGAGATTTGTATTCATCAAGAACGAAATCTTTCCTGTCTACTTCCTTTATTACCTTTAGAATATTGTCCTTAATGCCCCGAGATTTTAATTCTCTTATTAATTTAATCAAATTCATATATTATACTTGGAAAGATTAATATTTATAGTTTTTCCCAATCATGGCGGGCTCCAAACCTTTAAAGCATATTCCTCTATGTTTTCTATACCTAATCTGGATGCTTCTTTTCTTAATAATTTTTTTCTTTTTCTTAATATTGGGGCTGCTGAATATACGGCATTTACCATGTTAGTTCTGAGAAGCTCTCTGTCATCTTCCCTGTAGCCGTCAAGAAGCTTTGAAGCCACACTTTCTGACAATAAATAATTGCTTGAGCATCTCATTCCATTTGAAAATCCTGATCTTAATATGGATGCTTCTATTCCTGTGCTCATGCATACCTTTGTGAATCCTCTTTTAATCCCCATTAAAACTCTGCCATAATCTATATGACATACTGCATAGCTTGCAGATGATACTCTGCCTCTGAGTTCAAAATAAAAAACACTTAATGCAAGATCATTTATTCTTTTTAATGAATCATCTCCAATATCAGGCGCTTCCAGCAGTTTCCTTATATCTTGATATTCTTTCAGAGCAGTTTGATCTCCTAATTCACCGAGAACAGGCCTTGCACGCATTGTTGCCTGCCTGAATAAATTTCTAACAGGTCTGTGAGCAAAAGAGATAATTAAATAAGTTTCCAGCAATTTAAAGAAATCATCACTCTCTGTCATTTTTTAAGCAATCATCACAAAAAATTCTCTCATTTGATATTTTCTTCAAGCATTTCAAGCATTCCATAAATAAGTCTTTAGATTAAGCGTTTAAAAGCATAGTTGTCTTTGAATAGTAATTTTTAAATATTTGTTTATTTTACTAAGATTATGCCTTCTTATGTATTTTCTTTAGGTGGTAGGAAGATTTCCATTGCTTCTAATGAAAGAAGAGGGATTTCATATGAATGCATGGACTCTACCGGAAGCAGAGTTGCTTCAACTAAAAGCGAAAGGCAGTTTGTTGTAGCTTTTATGTTTTATGAATCTGGGTTTAGAAGAGTACTTCTTGACGGGGATATTACCCCCTATCTTGAAGAAATATTTCAGCTTGCTTTGAATCAAGTTGAAGAATTTGAGAGAGTTGCAGCTGATAAAGGCTCGGATGTAAGTAAGATAATAAGATCTCTTAATCCCATTAATGAAAGAAGAAGGCAGGAAGTCAGGGATGAAAAAATTACGGGCGTTGAGTTTCCAAGCAACTGGAGAGATTTAGATATTGGTGAATTTAATGCAATGCTGACTGAATATGTTTTTCCTTAAATTAATGAAACTTAGAGAGATATTTTTTATTATCGCTTTTTCTTCACACAAATATTTAAAAGCCTTTTTTTACTAAATAGTAGTATGGTAAATGAAGAAGGATTAAAAAAAGCTTTTTTGAATATAAAAAATGACATTAAAGTTTTGAATTCTAAAATAGATAAGGTTTCAAACGTTGAAATAAGAGTCAGGAACAACATCGGACAGAGCTTCATGCTCATAAAAGATGATATTAGCAAATTAAATTCTAAAATTGAGAAACTTGAGAATATTGAGAAAACTATAGATATAAAACTTGAGAAATTTGAAAGTCATATTTTAAGAGATTTTGACAAACTGGAGAAAAGAATAAGTGATAAAAAAGAGGAGAAAATTGTTGAGAAAATTCTGGGGAAAGAGAAAAAAGTTTTTAAAGAAGAAGTGATTAAACCTGAAGAGGCTGATAAGTCAGAAAACGTTGAGTATTATTCAAGCGATAATTTAAAAGATAAGACTGGGAAAAAAGGCTGGGTTAAGAATAAATTTGAGAAATTAGTTGATTTTTTAGCTGAAGAAGATGAGTAGAGAAATAGTAGAGGTACGTGAACAAGAATATATTAAATTGATTGAAGGAGATGAAAGTAAGCTTGTCAATGGAGATTATTCTGATTACGTTGTTTATTTTTTTGATGACAGAGGGGGATTGAGAGGAATTATTCCAAAAACCTCTGAGCTGGAAGAGATTATAGGAAATGGAGCTTATGTATTTAAAACAGTTGCTGCAACTCTGGGATTTTTAAATTCAAGAAGTGAGTCAACATAAAAAGAGAAAATTTTGAAAGATTTGAGCAGCTTGGTTGGAGGGCACAGCCTGGATGATATTTTAAAAGAATAAAATCTTCTATAATAAACGTTAATCTTTTAATCTTAATTTCTTTTGAAAATAACATGAGTTTGATAAATAAAATTGGAATATGCATTGGTAATGTTGGATTAGGCGCTATTCCGCAGGATATGACCAGAAATTTTGAATGGTATAATCCTAGTTTGGGAACTAAATTAGAGTCTGGCTTGGAGTTAGCTGGAGTTTTAATTTATGCATCATTTGATCCTGAATATGAAAATTACTGCTTTGCATACGCTACTGTTAATGCTTTGAGACTTGCTCTTTCTGGAGGCAGGATATTATTTGATAGGATAAGGTATTTTGGAAATCCTGTTTTAGAAGCGATTTATTATGGATTGAAAATTAATAGAGAAATTTGTGACATATGAAGTTTAACCGCTAACGCTGATGGACAACTTTCAGTTTTCCATCTGCCTTTCCTTTAGAAAAATTTATTCCAGTTCTTTTATTCTTTTTGAATTTAGAATCTTATTTAAAACGTTTAAGAAATTTTTTGTCTGCTCTAAAGGGATTGTTATGGAATGTTCATTTACCCATTCATTATTATCTTTTTTCTTTTTTTGAATCAATAAATATTTCCCGAATTCATTTTCTAAAATGTCAAACCATATTGTTTTGTTATTATAATTCAATTTTTCAAAATCAAAATGATGTATTCTATGATTAGGGTAATATACTTTAGTCACGCCAAATCTTTTCATATAAATCTCATTTTCTATGATTAAGATTTCCAAGTGCTTTTCAATGGCTTTCCTGGAGAATTTTGTGTTTTTTACTAGTTCTGTCATTGTTAACCCTTTGGGGTTGTTTTTTAGCAATTCTAATACCTTACTGCTGATCATTTTTTCCTTCTGCATATTATAATTAAGAACCTAAATATTTATATATTAATTGTTCTTTATATTGGTTACCAATTAATATTAAGATTCAAAATGTTAGATGAAAAAGCAAGATAACATAATAAAAGAAAATACTGGACTAGCCAGTTGACATTCCCGCATTTACATTGAAGATAATAACCGTATTTAATACTTTCGCTTCAGTAAAGCCAGAGTGGCTGAGTCCGGTTTAAAGCGCTGGACTTAAGATCCAGTTGATATTCCCGTGTCACGCGGGTTCGAATTGTCAATACGGAAATCCCGTCTCTGGCGCTGAAAACAGGTGATATAAAACGAAAATAGAATTTAATGATGTCGGATGGAAAAGTAAAATAACTCAGAAAAGAGCTACATTTAGTATTTCTATAAACAAAATTGTTGTAATTGGCTCCTGCTTAAAAAAAGGCCAAGTTCTTTATTCTTACTTGGCTAAAGATAAAAATAATAGGTCTGTTATTATTACTTATTTAGACGGAGAAGAAATGAAAAAGAAAGATTTAAATATGGTTAATGACACCATAAGGAGAATTAAGTGCTTGAATTAATCTTTTATGAAAAACACAAAACTATTGAAAGAGATGTTATTGAAGGAATTGTCTGGAAAATAAATAAAACTAAAGATTTTCCAAATGGCGTAAAGTATCGGCTAGTTTATATTCATAAAGGAATAAGGATACTTGGATATGATAATGAAAGAGCTAAGGGAGATCATAAGCATTATTTTGATAGAGAATGCTTGTATGAGTTTGTAAGCCCAGAAAAACTAAAACAAGATTTTTTATTTGATATCATGAAAATAAGGAGGGGGTTATATGGTAATAAAGAAAATTAAAGTTACAATAAGCACTTTGGAAGAAAGCTTGGATAGATTTGCAAAAACTTTCTATGATTTAAAGAAAGGCAATTATGTAGAGCCTGCTTCAATCATTAGTTTTGCAAATTTTGAAGATTATATGAGAACATTTACCTCGAAGAGAGTGCATTTATTAAAAATTGCCAATTTGAAAAAGCCAAAAACGATTTCTGAACTAGCTAAGATAACTAATCGGGATTTTAAAAACGTGTATTCTGATGTAAAATTATTAGAAACTTATGGTTTGATAAAATTAAAAAAAACAAATTCTGGATTAATGCCTGTTGTTGTTTATGATGAAATAGATTTTGATATTAAGATTCCTTTAACAGTATAGGAGGGTGTGTAAAAACATAAAACTTGAAAAATTGAAATGTGAATGCATAAAGATATGAAATTAATAAAAACAATAAAGACAGCGAATAATATTATTTATATCTATAAAATTAATAATAAATTATTCGCGTTTAAACCGAGTGAAAATATAGAAAGAGAAATATTAGTAAACAAGCTGGCTAAATTATTTAAAATCAAAACACTAAGAATAAAATTACTTAAGATTGATAACAAAAAAGGAATTCTAATGGATTATTTAAAAGAAGGAATGTTATTAACAAATTACAACAGAGAATTAAATATCAATCAAATTAAACAACTAAAGAAAATAATTCTTTTTGATATTTGGATAGGAAACAAGGATAGACATACAGGAAATATATTTGTTGGAAATAATCTAACTGTCTTTGATCATGAAAATGTTTTTAATAAAGAATATGCTAGAAAATTTGTTAAATTAGACATTGGAAGAAGATTAAACAAGAATTATGTGGAGATTATAGAAAAAATATTAGATAAAAATCTGACTGTGGTTCAAGTATTAAAAAAATTAGGATTTACAAAAAAAGATTTTATAAATTTAGAAGAAAAAGATATTAAAAAAATAATTAAGGATAAAGACTTATCTGAGTTTTTAATTTCAAGAAGAGATTTTAGCAAAATTAAGTTCTAGATTTTTGCTAACTGCTATTAATTCTTCATCATTTTTATCGTCTCCAATGAACCAAGGCTTTATTTTAATAATTCTTTCTTTCTCAAAGAATGATTCTGGAACATCATCAATTCCAACAATATTATTTAAATCCACTTTTAAGTCCTTAGCAATTAATCTAAGAGACTTTTTTTTATCTTGTAAATTTTCTTTTCCATAAACTCTAATAAAATCATTTAAAATTCCTATTGCTGTTAATTTTTGGATTGTTGCTTCTTTATTTGCAGTGGAAAATGCCACTAATTGAAAATTTCTCTTTACTTCATTAATAAATGTCTCTATGTTTGGTCTTGGGCTTAAGTAGTATCTATCAAAAATTAATTTTCCTTTGTAATCTTTATAGTTCTTTTTGAATTTTTCTAGAAAAAATAATGGCTCCATATTTAATAAGGTTTCATCAACATCCAAAACAAGAACTTTATCCATCATATTTTTTAATAAATTATTTTCATATATAAATCTTACTCTTGCACCCACAAAAAAGTACGTATTAATTATTTAAGTTATTAAATTTCTATTATTTTTATGAAGAAAATTAAACTTTTCAAGAAAACTAAAAAGCAAATAAAAACAAAGGGGTGCTAAAGATGAAATTGGGAGAAGCTTTAAGCAAACTAAAAAAAGAAAAGAGCAGATTGTCTAGATTAATTTCTTTAAGGAAAGATAATGTATACGTTGAAGAAGGCAAGGAAACTAAATTTGATCCTAAGAAATTAAGTGAAGAAATTAATGAGAAAATTGAAGGAATTAGAAAGTTGAAAATAAGAATACAAGAGTCGAACTTAGCTACTAGTTTAGAAGGAGAAGATATTAGTTTGGCTGAAGCTATTATTAAAGTAAATGACATAAGAAGCAAAATAGCTGGTTTATCTAATTTATTTGAAAAGAAAAGTTCTTGGTTATATAGAGATAAAGATGAGAGGGATATGATCTCACAATTAGATGAATTAGAAATTGAAGATGAGATTGAGAAGCTTGAGATTGAAAAGGTACAATTGGATAATAAAATCCAGATAACCAATTGGAGAACTGAATTAAAAGAATGATGCTTATCTATCCTGATAGATAAGATTGCTGGTAACTTGATTGATAGTTGAGGAGATGACAATTGTTAGTATAAATCTTAGATTTGTGCTATAATTGCCGTCATTGCCGACAAATGTTAGGACATTGTGATGGGATGTGCTGCTTTAAAGATTAAGATTAAAGATTATATCTTAAAGCTTATGATTCAAGGATCATATACCTCTGCTTTTCTTTTAAGTTATCAGTAATAAAATACAAAATGGCTAAATATGAAGAGTTTTTATGTCCGGAATGCAAAAAAGAAACATTGCACAGAATTAGAAATAAATATGGTATTGGTGATAAAGGAAAAGGATACTTGAAATATCAGGCAAGACATTGTTTAACATGTAATCATTACCATGGCTATAAAAGACCAGAAAAGAAAGAAAGAATAATTAGCTTGAGAAAAGATGGAAATTAAAATTTATTTAAAAGAAAAGAATAAAATAATAGAAAGAAGATTAACAAGGAAAATGATATGCTGCATGTTTGATCTTCAGTACATGTTAGGTAAAGATGTATTAGATACTGTTAAATTAAACAAAATGGAAAAAGAAATATTGAGATTTTTTAAAATAATATCTTTTCTAGACAACAAAATGCATAAAATGGAAGTTAATAAAAAATAGTTATTAATCGCTTCGCTGATGGACAACCTTTGGTTTTCCATTTGCCTTTCCATAATTAGACTTTATCTGGTTCAAATTCAAAATAATTTTTTTCATCAAAGTAAGCACATGTAAATTTATTTAATGGAATCTTTGTTATTTCACTCAAAGCTTTTGCATACAAATAAACCTGAGACTGGGCGTGTTTTTCCTTTTCAGCTTCAGGTTTGTAGTCTAATACGTGTATTTTGTCAAATCTTAACTGCAGAAAATCTATATGGCCTGTTAGTAGTTTGTTATTAAGATTTAAATAAACGGAGATTTCAACTGCTATTGTGGCCGTGTCATTTCTCAGCATAAAGTCCTGTAAAATCTGATGCCTTTTTCTATTATCCTTTACAGACTTTAGAACCAAATCCGCTAGCTTGCATGCATTGTTATTCTTAAGTCTTAATTTTGGATTTAATTTTAGATCTGTTTGCGAGCATCTTTCACTATTTTCAAATAAATGATTTGGACAAGTGTCTTTTATTTTTGTTAGGTATTCCTTAAGTTTTGGATAGTCTTTAAGAAAATGAATCTTTGAATTATGGTACTGGTATAAATAAGGCTGCTGATTGTGTTTGAAGGTTTTTCTTACAACCATGTCTTTTGGTGCGTTGTAAGCTAGTGCTTTTTTTCTTATTCTTTGGAATGTGGCGAGATGGCTGAATTCTCTTAGCCAGTTTTTTATTGATTGTGCTGTAAGAGAAATTTTGTACTTCTTGTTTATTGCTTCTGCTGAAATCTTAAAACTGTAGCCTTGATTGTAGAAATTTAATGAATCTAAGATTATTTTAATATCATAAGTCTTGTTTTTTGTAATGCTGTCATTAAAGTATTTATTACATGAATTGCATTGAAATCTTTGAAATACTTTTAATTTATTTCTCTGCTTTCCTTTCTTTACTGTCTTTTCCGAGCTGCAATTTGGACACTTCATTATGAATTAATTTAATTTTATTTATTAACAATTCTGAAAATTCCAGGCAAGATTCAGCATCTTCTTTTGATACCGGCATTGCACGATATTCAGAGTCGCTTCTTAACATCCTGAACCTGTCAAACTTATTTATTTCATCTTCTGTGAATTCCTTGTGGAATTCCTTTAGAAAACTTATTGTTGCTTCATGCGAATATGGCTTGTATCCTTCTAAAGACATTAATGATTGTGCTGCTTCTCTAATTGCTAGATATAAATTTTCAAATATAATTGATGCATCATTATCTGTTATTTTACTATTTTTAAAATAGTTAAACCTTGTTTCTGATTTTTTTAGTAATGACTTTGCTTCTTCTGGATCATGAGTTCTCTTTTTAACATACCCTTTTTCAAAATAGTAATTAAAATTTAATATCAGTTAAACCACCTTTATGTATCCATATAATACAATACCGTTGGCTATGGCGTTTTTAAACTCTGTTGAACTCTTTTCTATATTTTGAAGAATATGTAAACTGATTTTTCTGTTAAATTCTTTTTCAAAATTTTCAATTAATTTTCCTAAACCAATATTTTTTTCATTAGTTATTATTAAGATATCAATATCTGAGTTTTCTGCGTCTTCTCCCTTTGCAAAAGATCCAAAGAGGACTATTGCTTCAGGCTTTGAAGCTTGTTTTAGATTCCATATTAAACCATATCTTTCTAATTTATACAAATTTAATATTTTTTTATAGAAGTAATAAGAATCTGACTCCAAATCAGCTTTTATGTTTGTTGTTATTTGCGTTTCTTCTATTGTGATTATTTTATAATGATTTAGTTTTTTTATTGCACTTTTTACTGCTGTAGTTGACAAGTTTGTTATTCTAGCTAATTCCCTAATATGAAATGTTTTGTTTGGATAATTGAAAATATTTTCCACTACTTGAAATATCGGTTCTCCAAATAAAGGCTTGTATTTTTTTTGTAACATATGTTATTTTATAATAACAAGTGTTATTTAAATGTTTCGATTTGTATAATACTGTGTGATAAAGTGACATATGTCACCCCCTAAAATATTTCCTCAAAATATTTTTTAGCGGGGGTTAGTTCAGACAAACTAGCGTGAGGCCTGAAGTGATTGTACCTCATCCTAAAAAACTCAATATTATTCTTACAGAATGATATTTCTTGGCTGATGGTTTGAAATAGTCTTTCTACTTTCCCACAAGTAGTCGGGCTGTGAATAGCCGTCCTGATATGATTAATCCCTCTTTTATTGCA
>Ga0209541_10003459_pt1 | contig 28970 bp, 33 predicted proteins | sample RifCSPlowO2_01_FD_184027 | JGI IMG/M metagenome (GOLD analysis project Ga0209541, IMG submission 184027) | Groundwater microbial communities from Rifle, Colorado - Rifle CSP2_plank lowO2_0.1 (SPAdes) (version 2) | ecosystem: Environmental > Aquatic > Deep subsurface > Groundwater | place... | reverse complement strand
CTTTAGCTATTTTATTATTTTCCATCTCTTATCTTTGGATAACGGCCTTGTTTCTTCTATATTCACCACATCATCTATATTGAAAACCCCTGAATCATAGTGGACTTTGTATCGCTTTGATACTGTTTTCCTTTTTTTATATTTTGGATGCGCAACTAATCTATCTACAGCAACCACAAGAGTCTTCTGCATCTTATTAGAGACGACTTTGCCACGCATTCGTTTTGGATTTTTTTGTTTATTATTCTTTTCCATATTCTTTTAATAACGTAAGTATGCGAGCTATATCTTTTTTTGTTCCTCGCAACTCTCTTACGTTTTTTATATTCCCAGAAGAAATATTAATCTTAAACTGTACCGCCTTAGATCTTTTATCCTGAAGTAATTTTAATAGTTCGTCCTTGGGTTTTTGTCGTAATTCTTTTATACGCATATTAATCTCTTTTAATAAATTTTGTTTTAACTGGAAGTTTATATTTTGCTCTATCAAATGCGCCTCTTGCCACCTCTTCAGAAATTCCGCCTAATTCAAATATTATTCTTCCTGGACTTACAGGAACTACAAAATGGTCCACCGAACCTTTGCCCTTACCCATGGGGGTTTCCGCCCCTTTTCTGGTTATCGGTTTGTCAGGAAAAATTCGTATCCAGAGCTTCCCTCCGCGTTTAATATACCTTGTTATTGCGCGTCTTCCTGCTTCGATCTGTCTAGAAGTAATCCAAGATTCACCCTCTACTACTTGGAGTCCGTATTGGCCAAAACTTAAAGTCGTCCCGCGTCTATCTAGACTGGTATGACTGCGTCCTTTCCACCATTTTCTATGTTTTACTTTTTTTGGAATTAACATAATAATATTGAAACCTACAACTTAGGTTAACTTTTCTCCTTTGTGTATCCAAACCTTTACACCTATCATTCCGTATTTTGTTATTGCCTCTACGTACGCATAATCAATATCAGCCCTAAGTGTTTGTAAGGGAAGACTTCCTGCTTTTGCAAATTCTGTACGCGCCATCTCTGCGCCGTTTAACCTTCCTGCCACGGAGATCCTCGCGCCTTTTACGTCTTTGTTTGCCATAACTCTATCGAGCCCTCTTTTTATTACCTTTCTAAACGGTATCCTGCGTTCAATTTGTTCTGCTATGCTCAACGCTACCAAACGCGCGTTTGCGTCACTTTCCCGTATTTCACGGACTTCTATCCTCAATTCTGGCAACGAAAAATCACTTCTTTTTTCGCCTGACAAAAACCTAACCTTCTTGTGCAATAACTTGTTTAAATCTTTCTTTAATTGTTCAACCCCGGTTCCTGCTCTGCCAATTATTATTCCCGGGCGAGAAGTATAAATTATAACAGATACAGAGTTTGCAGAACGCTCTAATTCTATCTTTGCTATACTTGCTCCTTTTAAGTTATCTAAAATATACTTGCGTATTAAATAATCTTGCTGTACGTTTTCTTTATATTTTTTACTAGAAAACCACCTGGATCTCCATTCTTTTGTCACTGCCAATCTGTTATTCAACGGTTGCGTTTTATGTGTCATATACGTTTCGCTAAAATATAAAAATTTATTTTTCAACGACTGCTTCTGTTTTTCCTTTTTTATTTTCCTCCAACTTGATCTCGGGACGTCGAAGGTTAACCTCTGATTTTGACTTTTTAATGTCTTGCTTCTTCTCTTGTTCTCCGAGAATCAGGGTTATGTGACTTGTCTTTTTCTGTATTTGGTAAGCTACCCCACGAGCTCTTGGTCTGTGTCTTTTTAATTTAGGTCCTTCATTCACAAATATGTCCTTAATATACAAACCCTCATCCTTTGTGGATTCCTTTAGATTCTTGGCATTAGTCATGGCAGAATTTAATAATTTCAATAACGGTCCTGAGGCCTTCTTCGTAGAAAATTTAAGCTGATGCTGAGCATTCGTAGCGCTTGCTCCTCTAATCAAATCCGCGACCAGTCTAACTTTTCTTGGCGCTATTCTTAAATTTGATAATTTAGCTGAAAAAGTTTCCATTATTGTACTTGTTTTTGTTCTAATGTGGTTTGTAATCTACCGCCATGTCTAACAAATTTGCGAGTAGGAGAAAATTCTCCAAGCTTGTGCCCCACCATGTCTTCTGTTATAAATACCGGAACATGTTCGCGCCCATTGTGTACTCCTATTGTAAACCCCACCATGTCTGGCGTTATAGTGGAAGATCGAGACCAAGTTTTTATTATTGCCTTATCTCCCTTGGTCGCCTTCTGTATTTTCTCTATTAGTTTGGGGTCAATAAATGGTCCCTTTTTTAGTGATCGTGACATACTAATGTGCGCTATCGCTTTGTTTTTCTTCGTTTAATTATATACTTATTTGAATACTTTTTTCTTGATCTTGTTTTTACTCCATAAGCCTTTTTACCCCATCGCGTTTTAGGTCCACCCTTTAAACCAATCGGCGATCGGCCCTCTCCACCTCCGTGCGGATGCGCAACCGGACTCATGGCAGAACCCCTAACTTGTGGCCGTTTACCACGTAATCTATTTTTGCCTGCTTTTCCTAAAACCTGTTCCCTGTGTGAGGGATTTGATACACTACCTATCGTCGCAAGCACACTACTTTGTACTGTTCTTATTTCACTAGAGGGCATAGTAAGTTGGGTGTAACCCCCGTCATGGGCCAAGACTCGCGCATATGAACCAGCAGAACGCACAAGCTGACTACCCCTGCCTGGTTTAATTTCTATATTATGTACAAAAGTTCCTATGGGTGCATTTTTTAACTGCATTCTATTGCCATCCTTAATAGAAGTTTTTTCCGCAATTTCTATTACACTGCCTACCTTTATGCCTTCGTAAGCCAAAATATACTTTTTTATACCATTTTCATTTTTAGTAAGAGCAATAAATGAGCTTCTATATGGATCGTATTCAAGAGATAATACCTGTAATTTCTCACCAAATTTATCCTGCTTAAAATCTATATTCCTATATAGTTTCTTTGATCCACCCCCCTTGTGGCGCACTGTTATTTTTCCATTGCTTCTCCCCTTCTTCCTGTGAAAAGACGTAGTCAAAGATTTCTCTGGTTTGGTTTTTGTCAGAACTGAATAATCTGTAGATATTCTTCCTCTTTGGCCTGGGGTCGTGGGTTTTAATTTTTTCATATTAAAATTATTCTTTATTGTGGCAAAACTTCAATGCCATGCCCTTCTTTAAGCGTAACTACGGCCTTATCGTGCCTTGGTTTACTACCAACATCTCTTCGGTATCTTTTATTTTTTGGTTTAACAGATATTCTGTTTACCTTCTCAACTTTTACGCCGTACAAATCCTCTATTGCGCTTGTTACATCCTTTTTTGAAACCCCGCTGTATATCTCAAAAACATATTTCCCCTCAGTATTTTTAGATACGCTTTTTTCAGATATGTGGGGCCTTACTATAACATTGTGAGCAACATGTGCTTGATCTGATTTTATAACCGATGCTCCAGATTTTTTCTTTGATTTAGACTCGCTCAACGCTTCTTTGGTAAACTCTTTTGGAGGAGCGGGCTTTTTTACAAAACTATCGTCCTTTTTTTTAGGATGCCCTGCAATCTTTTTATTTCTTTTTGTAAATATGTGTTTTAAAATTGGCACGGTAATAATATATCAAACATCAAAACTTATTTTGTTGGACTTACTAAAAGTTTGTTTGTTTTTAAATTTGACTTTTCGTTTATATTTTTAATTTTTACATTTTGATTTTTAATCTTTGTCACATATTGCTTTACCAGTTCATCTATTGCGGTTTTTGAAAAAACGATATTCTCTCTTTGTAAAATGTCTACAATATTTAATCCCTCTATAAAAACCGGAGTAACCCTAGGAATGTTTCTAAAAACGAATTTAAAATTGTCATCTTTTTTTACACCAAACACAAGTATGGACTTTAAATCAAGTTTTAAATTTTTCAAAAGCGCATATCCTTGCTTGGTCTTTGGGCTATCGTAACTTAAACTTTCTACAACAAAAATATTCTTATTCCTTGCTTTATTGCTAAAGACGGTAAATATTGCTTTTGCGTTCATTTTTTTATTAACCTTACTTTCATACGATCGATCTTTTCTTGGACCAAATGTTGTTCCTCCGCCTACCCATATAGGAGACCTTATGGATCCGTGGCGGGCTTTACCGGTTCCTTTTTGTTTCCATGGTTTTATTCCACCTCCTCTCACCTCACCTCTGGTTTTTGTATGAGCATAATTTTTCCTTGCACTGGAAAGCTTTGCGTTAAATACTTGGTATACCAAGTCATTATTGAATGGTAAGTCAAAAAGATTATCAGGAGCGTCATATGTTCCAGTTTTTTTACCTTCCTTGTTATAAATGTTTATGTTCATTTTAGCGAGTAAATATTTCCAGCATACTGCCCTTAGTTCCGGGAACAGAGCCCACAATGCCTAACAAATTATTTTTTTCATCTATGTATGCAACGCGTAAATTAATTACGCTTTTTTTGTTAACACCCATATGCCCTGCCATTTTTAATCCTTTAAAAACCCTTTGGGGGAAAGCTGATCCAATAGACCCTGGTGCGCGTAACGTATGTTTCTGGCCATGCGACTTTGGTCCTCCGTGAAATCCCCAGCGCTTAACAACTCCCTGAAAACCCTTTCCTTTTGTCGTACCCCTGACAACTATCTCATCGTTTAATTCAAACTGTGAAACGCTAAGCTTATCCCCTAATTTTAACTCCTGGCCGGGGATCTTGAATTCTCTCAAAAACGCAAACCCTTTGTGCTTATCTGAAACAAATCCTTTCTGTTGGCCTTGTTGCGGTTTGTTGAGCCTCTTTACGCCAAAACCAACTTGTACCGCGCCATATCCATCTTTTTTTTCATCTAACAGTTTTGTAACAGTGACTGGCCCTGCTTCAACTATAGTAACTGGTTTTACGTTACCGTTTTCGTCAAAAATCTGTGTCATGCCTATTTTTTTTCCTAAAATATACTTGGACATACGGGCAATTTTAACCCGCCCAAGTTCTTAGACAGTTTTACCTCGCCTGTGGGGCGGGAACTTTTCCAAAAACTTGGGCGGGTTAGTTAATCCTATTTCTTTAATCTTTTTTTAATCCACCTTGCGCCACCGCTAAAGCTGGGGCGACACGCGGTCGCTAACATCCTGCGTCAAAATTGGAAGCGGTCAAAAAGCTACGGCGGATAAAGTAGTCACTAAGTTCGCTACGCTCATTAAGTGACTACTTCACATCTTTACTTCAATATCTATTCCTGCTGGCAAATTCAAGTCCATCAAAGCATCAATCAACTGGCTCGATGGATTATATATATCAATTAATCTTTTGTGAACTCGGGTTTCAAACTGTTCTCTGGCGTCTTTATGAACAAAAGTGGAACGGTTGACGGTGTATTTACTAATTTCTGTAGGAAGCGGAACAGGACCATGAATATCTGCGCCATGGCGCATGACTGTGTCCATAATTTGACGTACGCTAGAGTCAATAACCTGATGGTCATACGACTTTATTTTAATTCGTATTCTTTGCTTTACGTCTTCTTGTCCCTTGCGGGAGTCGCCTATGGTGGCTTTTTTAACTAATTTTTTAGGTTCTGTTTTGCTCGGCATGATCTTTACTCCGCTTTATTTTTTTTATTTAACTACTTTTGTAATAACTCCAGCTCCTACGGTCTTACCTCCTTCGCGAATAGCAAACCGTTGTTTTTCCTCCATCGCTACAGCAACTACTAGCTTGGCTTTAATGGTTAGTGTATCGCCAGGCATAACCATTTCGGTTCCTTCTTGCAATGTAACTTCTCCTGTCACATCTGTCGTTCTAAAATAAAACTGTGGTTTGTACCCTGTAAAAAATGGTGTGTGACGTCCCCCTTCTTCCTTCTTTAATACATAAATTTCTGCTTCAAATTCTGTATGAGGTGTAACACTGCCTGGGGCAGAAATTACCTGACCTCTTAAAATATCATCTTTTTTAAGACCTCTCAAAAGAAGCCCAACGTTATCTCCTGCCAAACCTTCATCAAGTAATTTATTAAACATTTCAACTCCGGTTACTGCGGTTTTGCTTGTGTCTTTCATTCCCACTAGTTCTACTTCTTCGCCAACCTTAACTTTGCCTCGTTCTATTCTTCCTGTGGCCACAGTCCCTCGTCCTTCAATAGAGAATACATCCTCCACCGGCATAAGAAATGGTTTATCTATTTCACGTTCTGGAATAGGTATATATTCGTCTAATTTTGCAAGAAGCTCATACATTGGCTTCACAGCCTCATCATCAGCACTTGAAGCGTTTAACGCCTGAAGGGCAGAACCCTTAATTACCGGCACCGCGTCTCCATCGTATTCATATTTACTTAATAATTCTCGAACTTCTGCCTCTACCAAATCTATCAACTCTGGATCGTCAACTTGATCAACCTTGTTTAGAAATACTAAAACCTTAGGTACTCCAACTTGACGGGCTAATAAGATGTGCTCGCGAGTTTGGGGCATTGGACCATCTGCGGCCGATACAACCAATATGGCGCCGTCCATTTGCGCGGCACCCGTAATCATGTTTTTAATGTAATCAGCATGTCCTGGCGCATCAATGTGAGCATAGTGACGATTCTCTGTCTCGTATTCCACATGCGCAAGAGCAATTGTAATTCCACGCTCTTTTTCTTCTGGAGCGGCATCAATTTGATCAACTCCTTTTTCGGACGCTCTCCAACCCTTTAGCTTAGCCGCCTTTAATATCGCAGCAGTCAAAGTAGTTTTTCCATGGTCCACATGACCAATGGTTCCTACATTAACATGCGGTTTTGTTCTTTCGAATTTTTCTTGAGCCATATGTTCTAACTTTTAGCTTTTAGCTTGTGGTTATAATAAACAACTACAAGTTATAGCTTCTTTTAATTTTATTTACTTAATTGTTCACGTTTGTTTAACGTCATTTTAGACGTATAAACATACAAAGTATATTTTACATTATACATAAATTGTGTCAACCCCTTGTCCTATAAATTCGATAGCTAAGCGCAACATAGGTAGCCACGTGGCAGATTGGTGGGTGCGGTTTAAGAAATTTAATCACCTCAATCCGCCAGCTGGCGAATTGAGGTGATTAATAAACGGCTCATCTTTAGTTGAGGTGATTAGGAAACGGCTCATCTAAAGATGAGGCGTTTTTTAAGATGTAATTCCAAAATCAAGCTTTAGTTTTGTGGAAATGTCTTAAAGTTAAAGGGGTCGGTTGTTTTGCCGTTTATTAATAGTTTCGCATGAGCGTTAAAGTTGTCTATGTTTATTAAATCGCTCTCATTAAATACGGGTTCAAATTGATTTTTTAAAAATTCCGCGTCACCTGTGCCAACACGAAAAGCAACCATAGAACCAACATTTCCAAAAACTGAATCGCGAATATTTTCTTGAAGTTGTTTTATAAATTGATGGGCAATAATTAGATTTAATTTGTATTTGCGAGCTTCCGCCAAAATCGTGGCAATGCTGTCTGTCGTAAAATTTTGAAACTCATCTATGTACAAATAAAAATCACTACGCTGATCCTGAGGAACATCCACACGGCTTAAAGCGCTAATCAAAAGCTTTCCCACGATAACAAGCCCTATCAAGTTAGCATTCAAATCCCCTACTTTTCCCTTGCTTAAATTAACCAAAATTATTTTCTTTTCATCCATTGCTTCTCTAAAATTCAAACTTGAATGTTTTTGACTAATAATTGGCTTCATAAATTCGTCTGTAACAAATCCGTCTATCTTGCTTGTTATGTAAGGCGCCATATTGCTTAAAGAGGCTTCGCCTCCCGCTTTCTCTGCCTGCTCCGTCCAAAATTTCTTAACTTCCATATTTTTAATACGATCTAGTTTCTCGCGCCTATAGGAAGCATCAGTTAATACGCGAGGAATATCCAAAAGAGTAGGAATTTCATGTTCATAATCTTCTAGCAGTAAAAGCGCCGCGCCACGAAAGTATTGGTCAAATATCGGCCCCATATGTTCTGCTAAAAACAACTTTTTAAATATCGCCAATAACTCATTTACAACAAGGGTTTTTTGCTCTGGTTTTTGAGTATTATACTCAAGCATGTTGAGACCAAACGGGTGAGATGGGTCTCCGGGGTCAAACCAAACAATATCTTTTTTTCTATCTTCGGGCACTGCGTGTAATAAATCTGTAACCAAATCTCCATGAGGGTCTATCACTGCAAGCCCCTCTCCTGCTTCTATGTCTTGACGCGCCATATTATACAAGAGAACAGATTTACCGGTTCCAGTCTGACCAACCGTATAAAGGTGTCGCCGTCTATCTTCTACAGACAGTCTTACCAATGTTTTTTCACCTCTAAATGTGTTCTCTCCCAGGATTACTCCTTCGCTTGGCAAGCTTTCGGGAGATTTTGCGGACTTAGATTTCAAAGATTTTGTTCCTATGCTCGTAGTGTATGTAGTTGGAAAATGAAATATACTTGCTATTTCCTCCACAGAAAGTAGTCCCGCGGTTTTAACTTGGGGAATTCTAAAAGAATAACGAAATACAAACTTCCGAAAACCGCTAGGTTTAACTTTGTTTACTTTCAATGAATTTCCTATTGGTGACCCATACTGCACAAATGCGGCTTCCAGCTCACTTAAAATATGCTGAGCCCTTAACTGATCGCTTGCAGAAGATACAAGGCGGATATTTGTCGCATAATGATACTTGGATAATTTAGACTGAAGCGCCTTAATTGTTGCTTCGTCAACCGGACCTCGCGCAAAATTATTTTCTTCTTTATCTTTATCGCCTGTCTTTAAAAAAGCTTTTTTAAAATCTTTTTTTGCAGAACCTACAACCTTGTCAAATGCAGAGCGAAAATCAAGTCCTTTTTGCATTTCTTGTATTACCGAAGTTGCCAACTTTTTCTGGTTTTTTGTATCTTGCGGAGTCAAAATCAGTTGGAGCGCAACTCCCTCGTTCTGTTTTTCTATCTTGGTCATTGCGGTTATGACATTTCCCATAGGATCAGCGCTAAGCGTTTGATAAGTTTGCAGTGGCAAAACAGAATGACGCTTAAGTGTTAAATATGAACCAGCTGATGCGCCACGGGGATTAAAGATATTATAATCTTTTACCTTTTCAACTTGCGCTTCCGGGAAAAAACCATGAACTTGCTTTTCTAAAATACTTTCAATTGATTTTGGCACCGCAATATAGGTATGCGCGCTTTCTCCTTCATTATGTACTGCCATTTCAAGGACTATATAGGGAACGCCTTCCCGTATGCCCTTCACCGACCCTGTTTTTAAATTAATAAAAGAAGAAAGAAACTGTTCCATTAAAGCTACGCGTTCTTTTTCATCTTTGTGTTCACCCTCTTTATCCTTTTCATATCTGGGAAGAATAACTAAAAAAAGCGACATATTAAGCGATCGCATAAGTATGCCTTTACTTTGAAGATGTTTAATTAAAATAAAACCTGTAACTACAAGGCCAAAAACCAAAATAAAAAACGCGATGGCAAAAAACATATGCTTAGGTCTGTTTTAATTTTCCAGTTTGTATAAGTTGATCATACAACCTATCAACAAGCGCGTCGTGAAACGCGTCCAAAAGAGCGGGGTTGTCATATGATTTAACTTCGTCTACGGCCGCATCTAAATTTTTTTCAAAAACAGTACTTACTAAATTATCAACTGTTGGTTTTAGGTCGGGATTGTCGTAAGATTTTTCCGTGCCGTCATCTTGTATGACATTAAAAACAGGTTGTTGTGTTGGTTGCTGTTGCATCTTGCCAAGTCTTTCGCCAACAACCCTACGCACAATCTCCTTGTGGTCTTCTTTGTTAATTGAAATGTCGCCAGACTCCTGGCGTACTTTTTCAACCTCTTGCACTATTTCGTCTAAGTAGTTTTCTATATTAAATGAAGCCATATAAGAATATTCTACCATATTTTACGCCGAAATAAACAAAATTAAACTTGCTAACGCTCATTTTTTGAAACATAAAACATACCGCGTCCGCCCGAAGTCCATTGACTAACGGACGAAGGAGGAAAACTTTAAACACAAAATACAAAAGTTATGTGTTTCAAGTTATATGTTCCAAATTACATGTTTATTGTTGAAAACTTTCTCCCAACAAGTATTGTATATGTGTTAAAATAAAAAAAATAAATAAAAAATAAATATGAGTTTTGAAGATGGTGGTTTTGAAGATAGCGTAGGGTTTAACCCAGACGACGCAGATTATTCTGACCCAGACGGAGACGGGTTTGATGTGGAAGAATCTCTAGAGGCCAAAGAACAAAAATTAAAAGAACTCCTAGAAAATTTTGATGTGCCCCCTACGAGATTGGAAAATAAGGACTGGAAATGGATGAATAGAAATTTGGGGATAAAATTAGAAAATAGAGAAAATTCAGACTACGAAGAAGTAGTCGGTTTATTGAAAGAGATTCTGGGAGATGAATTCATAGACGAAGTAATGTAACACAATATAAAAACCCCGCATATGCGGGGTTTTTATATTGGTAAATCTTCTATACTTACATCTGATCCATAACCATCGCCTAAACTTATTTGAGGAAGGCTGTTTTCGTCGCCTATATCTGTTAAATCTATCTGGAGATTGCTTAAATCTAGAGGCCGAGTATTGTAGTTATCTGATGCTTCTTGCGGCTGAACGGATTCTAAGGGTTGAATCGTTGTATATTGGTTTCCACTATACATGTCTTGATTTAAAGAAGCCTGTGGCTGATTTTGAATAGGTTGAACCAGTTCGTTTAACCGCATGTACTCATCCACAGATAAAACAACGTACCGAGGTTCACCATCTTCAATAATTACCGCCTTTTCGTTTGATGTTTTTAGTATCTTTTTTAATTTATCCCACATGTTATTTTATTTTTTTATTTTAACTTCTTTTTTCTATAATTTGTTGGGCTATGTTATTTGGAACTTCCGCATAGTGACTAAATTCCATAGTAGAAGTTCCTCTTCCTTGCGTCATACTTCTTAGATCCGTCGCATACCCAAACATTTCTGCAAGCGGAATAATAGCTTGTGCGGTTTTTAATTGTCCACGCTCGCCCATTTGATCAATCTGCGCTCGGCGGGAATTTAAATCACCCGTTACATCTCCATAATACGCCTCTGGAACGGCAACCTCAACCTTCATAACCGGCTCCAGTAAAATCGGCTTTGCTTGTTTTGCGCCTTCTTGAAACGCAATAGATCCGGCTATCTTAAACGCCGCCTCGCTTGAATCAACATCATGAAAACTTCCGTCAAATAAAGTTGCTTTAATATCCACCATTGAATATCCGGCTAATACTCCTTTAGTCATTGCTTCCGCTATACCCTTGCCAACTGCAGGAATAAACTCTAGCGGAATAGCGCCTCCTTTAATTTGATTCACAAATTCAAAACCTTCTCCAGGTTCTTTGGGTTCAAGTTTTATTTTCACATGTCCGTATTGACCTCGACCACCAGATTGTCTTATATATTTTCCTTCAGCTTCTGATGTTCCCTTTATGGTTTCCCTATATGCCACCTGTGGCCTACCTACATTTGCTTCTACTTTAAATTCCCTCTTCATCCTATCTACTAAAACTTCCAAGTGAAGCTCCCCCATTCCACTTATTATTGTCTCCCCGGTTTCTTCGTCTCCGCTTATCTGGAAAGTTGGATCTTCTTCTCCTAATTTGTGTAAAGCAATGCCCATCTTATCTTGATCTGCTTTTGTCTTAGGTTCAATACGAACTGAAATAACTGGCTCGGGAAATATAATTTTCTCTAACATCACAGGACGTTTCTCATCTGATAATGTATCCCCTGTTGTGGTAGCCTTTAACCCCACGGTTGCTGCTATGTCACCTGCGTATAATTCTCCCACTTCTTCTCTATGGTTTGCATGCATGCGCAATATACGGCTTAGCCTTTCTTTGTTTTCCGTTGAAGTATTTAAAACATAACTTCCTGCCTTTACGTTTCCCGAATATACTCTAAAATAAGTCAGTTGACCAACATAAGGATCGGTTGCTACCTTAAATGCCAGGGCGGCAAAAGGTTCTTCATCGTTTACTTTAATTTCTATTTTTTCACCGCTCTTCGGATCTTCCGCCTCGGGCACTGGAACATCAAGGGGGCTGGGTAAGTATTCTACAACAGCATCGAGTAAAGACTGTATTGCTTGATTTTTTAAAGCGGAACCACACAGAACAGGAATAATCTGATTTGTAATTGTGGCTTTACGCAACACTCTGCGCAAATCTTCAATACCTATCTCTTCCCCTCCTAAAAACCTCTCGGTTAATGTGTCGTCTTGCTCCGCTATACGCTCCACTAACTCCGCCCTTCTTTTTTTTGCTTCGTCTTTAAGGTTGTCTGGAACTTCGCCTCGTATTATTTTCTGTCCGAGCTCTCCGTCATTTTTTATATGTTCCATCGTGAGCAAATCTATAACTCCGTTAAAGTTGCTTTCGGCTCCGACAGGAATTTGAATTGGCACTGCCTTTTGGCTTAACCTTTCTGCTATAGATTTAAGAGAATTTTCAAAACTGGCACCCATTCTGTCCATTTTATTTATAAAACAAATTCTAGGAACGTTATATTTATCTGCCTGATGCCACACGGTTTCTGACTGTGGTTCCACTCCTGCCACTCCATCAAACGCCACAACTCCTCCGTCTAAAACGCGTAAAGATCGCTCCACTTCAACAGTAAAATCCACGTGACCTGGGGTGTCAATAATATTAATACGATATTTATTTTCTTTATTATTCTGGTCTAAATAAGTAGGGGTCCAAAAAGCAGTAGTAGCCGCGCTAGTAATGGTAATTCCTCTTTCTCTTTCTTGTTCCATCCAGTCCATAACTGCTTCTCCTTCGTGCACTTCACCTATCTTATGCGAAATACCTGTATAAAAAAGAACACGTTCTGTGATCGTGGTCTTGCCAGCGTCTATATGGGCAATTATCCCAATATTACGAACTCTTTCTAATGGATACTCTCTGGGCATTGTTTAGTTTGTGGGTTTTAGGTTTTAGGTTGTGGTCTGCGGGGGAAGTTTGGTGAATTTTTTGTTTTCCCTACAAGCTACCAACTAATAGCTACAACCTAGATTAAGCGAAATGGGCAAACGCTCTGTTTGCGCGAGCCATCTTTTCTACATTTTCTTTTTTCTTCATTGCATCTCCCTCGTTATTGGCAGAATCAAGTAAAACCTGCGCTAATTTCTGCCCCATATTAACACCTTTTTTAGAACGAGCAGCGCTTATTATCCAACGCATAGCAAGCATGTCTCTTCTTTCGCCCTTCACTTGTCTGGGAACTTGGTAATTAGCGCCACCAACTCTTTTTGACACAACCTCAATCGTTGGAGCGACATTTTTTAAAGCTAAATCAAAAATATCCATAGCATCTTTCTTGCTTTTTTGGGCAACCGTGTCAAAGGCTTCGTACACAATCGTACGCGCCACAGATTTTTTACCTTCCCACATTGCGTAATTTATAAACTTGGTTACTATGGGATTATTATATTTATAATCTGGCTGAATTGGTTGTTTTTTTATTTTTGTATTTTTACGCATAATGTTTATTCAGTTTTAGGCCTTTTTGCTCCATATATTGACCTACTGGTTTTTCTTCCTTCTACTCCTGAGGTATCCAAAACTCCTCTAACTATGGTGTAGCGCACTCCGGGCAAATCCTTAACTCGACCACCTCGTAAAAGAATCACCGAGTGTTCTTGTAATTTGTGGCCTTCCCCCGGAATATAAGCTGTGACTTCCATTCCGTTACTCAAACGCACACGCGCAACTTTACGCAATGCCGAGTTTGGTTTTTTAGGTGTTACCGTAGTTACTCTTATGCACACACCTCTCTTAAAAGGACTTCTATACCTGGTTGGTCTATTTTCTCGTTCATTAAAACCACGTCCCAAAGCAGGTACCTTATTTTTGTTCTTTGTTTTTTTTCTGCCCTTTTTTGTAAGTTGATTTATTGTAGGCATATTCCCTTTGTCCCACCTAGACTCGCTTTGCTCGTTAGGCGAGGCTGGTTGCTTAGTAAAATTAAAAATAGATGTAGCAAAATAAAATACCGCAACAGGGCCAGTATTCTTAATACAATTTATATCAAAACCTAAAATTTGTCAAATTTAAAGCACGGCTCTCAAGCTTGCGCCAGTTAATAAACTGAAGGCGCTATCAATTAAAGGGGCAATTAGCCCAAACCCAAAAAAAATGAACAAAAGCAGTAGCATAAAACCGTTTCTTTCTAAAAATACTTTTGTCTGGTGGGGTATTTTAAATAAAACATAAAAAAGCTTTGAACCATCTAGCGGCGGAATAGGTACTAAATTAAAAATACCTAACAGTAAGTTTAACTGAACAATTATTGTAAACACTATAGCCACCCCAAGCAATTGGGGCATCGTATCAATAAGGGGTAGTATAAATCGAAGAGAAAGTCCAAAGGTAATTGCCAACAAAAAATTAGTCGCAGGTCCTGCAATACCGACAAGCGCTTCCCCCCATTTTTTATTGCGTTTAAAATTATTGGGGTTGTATGGAACCGGTTTTGCCCACCCAAAAATAAAAGATCCTCCTCCAAATAAAGACAGTAAAACCATGCCTAATGGAATAACTATAGAACCCAACAAATCCACGTGGGGTAGGGGATTTAAAGTTAAACGTCCTAACATCTTTGCGGTTTGATCCCCTAATAAATTTGCCGCAACCCCGTGCGCTACCTCGTGCAAAATAACCGAAAAAATCAATATACTAATGTAGATAATAAATAATACAAATACGGACATAGGTTATAGGTTATAGGTTTCAAGTTTTCCCCCTTGCCAAGGGTACTCCAATATATTATACTATGCACTATAGCAATAACTAACTAAAATTCAAATTATCATGGCTCGTGAATGTCAAATATGCGGTAGAACTTCTCAACTACAAGGCAAAAGAAAATTGCTTCGCGGAAACTACAATCCTACAGTAAAACATAGAAGATATCCCAACATCCAATGGATGAGTTTTTCAAATGGTCCGCGGAAAAAAGCTTGCGTAAGATGCATAAAAACTGCTGCAAAAACAAACTAAAAATTACAGAATTGAATTCTGTAATTTTTATACCGGGCTGTAGTATAAGGGTATTATACACGCATGGGGTGCGTGCGAACCGGGTTCAAGCCCCGGCAGCCCGACCAAATTTTATAAGTTCGACTAAAAAATCTTTCCTATACCTACTACAAGGGCTCCCGAAGCCCCTATAGTTAGTTTTTAACTAAATTAGATATTCTCTATGCTGTGGGAAGCTTAAACAATCATGGATATTATCTTTCCCCACAATCCACTTAATGATACGTGCCATCCCAAACCCACACCCCGCATGAGGGACACTGCCTCGAGTACGCAGTTGGTTAATATACCAAGAAAAGTCGTCCAAATCTCCGCCCCTGCTAACTAATCTTTTATACATTTTTGATTTTTTTAATCTATCTATCATCACATCAACGTTGTGTATTCTTGCGGCCGCCCCCACCGATTCTCCAGCGCCTGGAAGTATCAAATCAGCGCTCAACACTCTTCCTGGATTCTTTTCATCCGGAAGCATGTTAAAAAATTTCTCTACCTCCAACTCCTTGCCATGTGGCCACATTGGATCTGGAAAGTGTGTAATGAATAAGGGAATATTACCCGTACTTTGAATTAACAGCTGTTCGCGATAACTTGAAATATCATCACCCCAATTCACTTTTTCTCCCAAGGCTTGAAGAGTTGTTATTGCTTGATCATATGTTAAACGCGCAAAATTAACTGGAACTTCTTGTAACCTTTCGATGTCTTTCTCGCTTAAGCTATAACTTTGTGGATAAAGGTGCGCTTGTTGAGCCACGTACTGCGCTATCTGATACACCGTTGCCTGAATTATCTCTAACAACTTCTCAAAATCTCCCTCAAATTCTATTTCTATCATTTTAAACTCTGTTAAGTGCCTATTGTCTATTGCCCGCTCTGCCCTAAAGCTTGGTCCAACGCAATATACCTTTTTTAATTCTGAAACAAATGCTTCAAGGTACAGTTGCCCGGTTTGAGCTAAATATGCATTAACCGGCTTACCGGCTTCGCTTCTAAACCATTTCTTTTCGCCTTCTGCCGTAACTTCAAACAATGTATCTATATTTTCGCAAGCTCCGGAAGCTCTAACTATGCGTGGAGGAAACATTTCTATATACCCCTGGCCTTCCAAAAAATTACGTGCAGCCCTAAATACTGCCGCTTCAAGTAATATTATAGACTTAAAATCTTTATCTTTTTTTACTTGATTAACTTGAACTGCTTTTTGTAAAATATTTATTGTCATATTTTAAAAAAATACCCCTACAACGAGGGGTAAAAATTCAAAACTATATCGACCTTTTTGTAGTAATTGTAGATTAAAAAAAACGCCGCTTGCGCGGACATCGTATTTTGTCTTTTTTTACTTTTATACAAAACTTTTATACTTTTTACCATCAAATTAATTATAATAGTAGTATCAAACTGTGTCAAGCAAAATTGTGAAAAAACCCTGCAGAGGCAGGGTTTTTAAAATTAGGTTTCCAAGAATTAATAGGTATGCAATTAAAGAACTAATAGTTTGCAAACAAAGAACTAACAACCTAAAACAAAGAACTACATAAACTTTCAAATATATTTGATAGTCATAATGAGCTAAAAATACATTAGCATAGTGTATAAATTTAATCAATGCGCCCGGTGGAAAACTAAAGCGCCTGTCCATTGTATAATGATAGTATAAAATTAAATACCAAATACTAATATGTTACTAAAACTTTTTGCTATTTTGCGAATTGCAATGGGTTGGACTTTCTTTTGGGCATTCTTTGATAAGTTATATGGCCTAGGGTTTGCAACCCCAAAAGAAGGGGCTTGGCTAAATGGCGGATCCCCGACGTTTGGTTTTTTAAACTTTGCGACAAAAGGTCCTTTTTCGGAATTCTTTCAATCACTTGCGGGTGCTATGTGGGTAGATTGGTTTTTTATGACCGCCCTGCTATTGATGGGCACAGCTCTAATTTTGGGTATTGGTGTAAAGCTTGCAAGTTGGGGCGGGGCATTATTGTTAGTTATAATGTATATCGCAGGATTTATGCCCCCAGAACATAATCCGTTTCTAGACGAACACTTACTAAACACGCTCATACTCCTTGCGTTCCCTATAGCAAACGCGGGGGATACTTGGGGCTTTGGTCGTTGGTGGAGTTCAACTTCTCTAGTGCAAAAATTCACAATTCTTAAATAAACAAAAATCCCGCTATACGGCGGGGTTTTTTATATTTTATAAATATTGTCCTATGGTTATCTTATCGTCGTCCTTATTTTCTGTCGCCTCTTGACCTTCTTCTTGTTGATCTGCTATTTCTTTAATTTTTTGCCTAAACTCCGAAGATATTTTTACAGCGGGATTTTTAGAATTGCAAGTGAAACATGTTGTATCTAATACATAAAAAGTTTGAGTCTCCTCGTGCCACAAAAATTCGGTAAACCACAATACCCCTCCACAACCCATACAGCAAAGATTCATTCTAAAAATATTATCTGGAATTGGTTCAACATTAACCGCATCGTTAAATAGCGCACTCGTATGTTCTTCTAATGCTTTTTGATCTATATCCTTTGTCATGGCAATCCTACCTTGGTGCTAATCTTACTCTATACGAACTTTAATTTTCAGTCAAACAAATTTGTACTTCAGATGTAATCGTCCAACCGCATTCTCCATCTTCTTGTTTTTCACAATCAGCAGTTGTGTAGCAGGCATATTCTTCTAAGTACTCGCAAGATGTTACAACTTCTTTATCGCTACATATCTGGTTTGAGCATCCGCTGATTACACACCCATTTTTTTGTCTTTTGGATACACTAGCTTTGGAAATAAATTTTATTGGTATAACTAAGCTTTGATCATTTTGAGATAATCCAGATGGATTATCTTTTTCGAGCACCAGAGTTCCTGATTTACTTAAAATCGGAACGGAAAATTCTAATCTTGCCCTAAATGGGACAAACTCTGCCGTCATCCACTCTCCCTGCGCTTGCGCTACTCCAACCGCGATTTCCTCTCCGCTTGCATTGAGTAGACGCAGTGGAAAGCTTGCTTCAAAATACCAATTTCCCCTAGCCTGCCCCAAAACCGTAAGGGGACTTGAAATTTCTTGATTTGGACGCGGAAAGTCCGTAAATATTATGTCTCGCACTTCCAATTCGTTTCCTATATACTCGGTAAAACTTTTTCCATCTTTGGTCCTGCATTGCGCAGGATAGCTTTCTAAAATAACTGACCCTTCGGCCTCAACGCAACTATTATAACTATTAACAACTAAATCAGTGATATCTATATTTTTATCTTCTAGGACTTCGGCCATGTAAAAAATTCCAAAAACTGCCAAAAACAAAAAGAAAAAAATCGCTATAGAAAAAGTGAAAAACTTAGACATATTTAATATAGTGGGTGATCCAATTTGGGGTCAAACTTCATTTCCTTAATATCGAAAAATTCTTTTATGAAATCTTGCGTTCCCAATGTTCTATTTCTAAAAACATGTATGTGAAATCGTGTAATTGCTGTCGGGAAGCCCAATTTCTTTAAAAACGCCATAAACTTTAAAAACCAGAAGGGAACATACCAAACGCTTCTTTGTGAGTTAAGAGATAATTTTAACCGCTCTACTATTTCGTGGGGTGTTAAAATCTCCGGTCCAACAATTTCATAAACTTTCCCATTTCCCAAGCTTCCGCCTGACGCTTGCGCAATACATTTAGAAACCGTCGTGGCCGCAATGGGTTGTAGTTTAAATCTATCTGATGGCACAAGTATCGGCCAAATTTTTTTAATTTGGTCGACAAACACGTTTGTAAAACTGGCCCTCCATCCAAAAATTACAGACGGCCTAAAAATCGTCCATTCAAGCGAAGAATTTTTTAAAACATCCTCTGCTTCACGCCGCGCACTCAAGTATTTTGTATCCAATGCGTTTTTTACCGCAAGGTCACTAACGCATACAATTTTCTCAACGCCCCCTTTTTCTGCTACCTCTACAAGGTTCTTCATGCCCTCTACATAAAGTCTCTTAAAACTTCTATTGGGTTTTTCTGTTAAACTTCCAACCGTGTTAATAATAACATTCGGCTTAAAAGACTCTATTGCAGTTTTTAATGTCTCGGGGTTCAGTATGTCGCCTTCAAAAAGTTCATACCCCTCAAAAGGGATGCCCAAATCATCTCTTTTTTTGTGCAAGATTATGGCTATTTTTAAATCTGCATCGTCCAAAGCACGAAGCACGTAATATCCCAAAAACCCTGTTCCTCCAAGAACTAATACTTTGCTATATTTTTTATCTGTCATAGTAATAAGCTAAATTTTTTGACTACCTTTACAAAAGGGGGCGTAGATAAAATTAAGAAGTAACCCTAATTCATGTATATATCATTTTAACATACAAAAGCACCTGGCTCCTCTTCACCTTACGTTCATTGCTATAACCTACTATCTAAAATTACTTTATTACTGTACCCTCAAAATTTTTACCCTCAAAATAGTTCTTTAAGTTTTTAATATTAGTTCCACGAAGCAAAACACACCTTAGCTTATTTTTACTTGCAAACTCTGTGGCAATAGGATCTACCGGAGCCCTCATTCCTGGAATCCAAGTATCGGAAGGTAATAACTTTTTATATTGAGCCCATGTTAAGTTTTTTAAAGGACGAGCGTTTTTATGCTGGCTTATATCCTTATCGTAGACATAAGGAATCTTCGTTGCTATCAAAACCTCTTTAGCTTTAAACCTACGAGATAGTTGGAACGCGACATAATCTGTGCTCCACCCCGGACGAGAACCAGAAGCAACAAAAAGCGCATACTTTTCCAAGTCACGCTTATCTATTGGTTTATTATAGTTGGTTAAAATTTTTGGATAAGCAAATTTACGAAAAACAGTCCTTAACAAATGCGCGTTTAAACGGGTTGAATGAATTCCTATCCAATCCTTATCTTCATCTGTGACATTCACAACAGAAGCTGCCGCATCCTGATACTTTCTTGCGGTAGAACCCCCGCCCACAATTATCATAAACTTTTTGCCACTTGCGATCTGGTCAACTATAAAATCATAAAACCGTTTTAAGTAATCTGTTTGTATCTTTCGAGAAACGACGATGGATCCTCCTAAACTTATGACAATAAAATTTTTCATAATAAAGCCCTCGTATATCTAGAGGGACTTACTATAAGAGGGCTTATGAGAATTTGACAAAGTTACGGCCTCCCTGTTTTATGTATACTATTATATTGAATATACATAGTACAGGGAAGCATGGTGGGTTCCTGCAACCTCACCCCAAGGGGCAAGGTAATTGAGGATCCCTTAGAAAAATTATTTGAGTCAAATTCATTCATGCTGCCCTCTTAATACTATTATATCCCAGTATATATTTTTGACAAGTTGCTCAAGGATTTAAGTTATGATATGCTTTGGTTAGTTCTTGCAAGAGGTAAACAATGAGGTTTATCACATTAATTTTTGCTGTACTAAATTTTAATAACGCCTACAAGTTGTACAAAGCTGGCATAAGAGACGGAAAAATGTGGTTTTATATAGGTCTTGGTATATTAATGTTGTACTTTTTTCTTTAAATAGCTCCCACAAGAGCTATTTATTTTTATAGTTTCTTCAACTTAGATTTTACTAGGTTGGCAGATTTTACAAAAATAAGTTGAACGTCCTGCAATTTTTTCTGATTTTATAGATTTTTTACACCTAACGCACTTTTTTTGTTTATATATTTTAAATTTTTTTTGATAATTCCCTTGTTCACCGTCCGGATGACGCCAATTACTCATGCTTGTTCCTCCATAACGTAAAACGTCAGCCAAAATCGTATAGATAGATTTATACAATAGCTCTGCTTCACGCACATTTAGAGTATCTGATCTACAAAGCGGATTAAGACGCGCCCGCCATAAAATTTCATCACATGCGATATTTCCAAGCCCAGCGATTTTACTTTGATTTAATAAAAGCGACTTCAAAGAACTTCGAGAGTTACTCAAAATACGAAACAGCTGACTTCTTTTTATACTCATTGCATCATAGCCTAAATTCTTAATGTAGGGCTGTTCGTTAAACCATTTTTCAGATCCATACCATACCACGCCAAATTTACGAGGATCAACCAAAGATACGTCCGTATTATCGCTCAAAAAAATACGGAAACGAGTATGTTTGTTTTCTGGTAAATTAACAGGCATGTGTCCGCTCATTCTTTGGTGAATTGCCAAAATCTTATGTCCCTCTAGGTTCAAAATAACCGCCTTGCCCTTTCTGGACAAACCATTTATCTTTTTTCCTTTTAACTTTTTAGTGGTTTTTTTCATTCCGCCCTCTTGAGAAATCAACCCTCGAGGCCAATCTGTCCAAAAATCTAAAATGCGCTTCCCTTGGATAGCGCTTTTTAATTTTTGTTTTGTAATTTCTACTTCAATTATTTCTGGCATATTAAAACATTATATCTTCTTCGGCCCTTTTGTAATCGTGCAATTCTTCAGCTTTAAACCAATGCTTGAGCTCGTGGGTAGCTTCTTCCGGATCACCTGATGCATGCACAAGATTGCGAACAGCCCGCTTGCCTGTATTTGCAAGTGTCGGGGAATCTACTGAAAAATCTCCTCGAATAGTTCCCATTTCTGCTTTTGCCGGATAGGTGTGTCCTACAATCTTACGTACCATTTTAATGGCGTGTATGCCTCGAATGGCCATAGCAATCATGGGCCCAGAAGTTAAATAATCTACATTCCAACTTGCTACCATTTTACCCATTGCTATTGGATCATCTGTGCCAAGTTCTTTGATGGCATCTTTACCAAGCTCTTTGTATCCATCAAAAGTTTTTTCTCCAACAGTTCTTAGCCATGTTTCACTATTAGGATAGTGATTATGAGCATGTTCTTCAGATGCTTGCAACATTTTTAAGCCTATAACCTTGAGGCCACGAGATTCAATCCTCTCTAAAATTTCGCCTATAAGACCTCTTTTTACACAGTCTGGCTTAACTAATACTATTGTAGTTTCTTGTTTAGGATCTTCCATATTTTTATTTAAAATGAATTTCCGTAAGTATACATTGATATTATACCATTTAAGTCATTGCGCAAAATTTGCATTCCAGTATTTTGTAATCTTTCTAAAACCACGTCATGGGGGTGGCCATATGAATTTTTACCGACTTGAATTACGGCAATTTTTGCCTGTACTTTATCTAAAAAGTATTTAGCGCTTGAAGAATTACTCCCGTGATGTCCCACCTTTAAAACATCCGCGCCTAAATCTATATTATTAGTTGCTAAACTATATTCAGCAAATTTTTCCATATCTCCAGTCAAAAGAAAACTATCATCTTTATAAACTAATTTTAAAACCAACGATTTTTCATTATCGCTTAAGCCACTGGGCACATCTTTACTGGGCCACAAAATATCAAAATAAATATCCTCATCTATCCAAAACCTGTCTCCTGCTTCAACGCGTACTAACCTCACTCCGCTTTCTTCAATCTTTGCAAAAAACTCCTGAGCCAAATCGGTATCCTGTGTTTCCGCTACAACCTGAGTGCTTACCAAAACTGCCCCCACTTGAAATTTATCTAAAATATCTATAAGACCTCCTGCGTGATCTTTATCTATGTGAGTAAGTATCACAAAATCTAAGTTCCTATCATAAAAAGGCATCCGGCTTCCTACTTTTTCTAAAACCTGACTGCCAGAACCGCCATCTATAAGTAACTGCGTACGATGTGGTGTTTGAACAAAAATAGAATCCCCCTGTCCCACATCCAAAAAATGAACCTCCAGCGCCCTTGATGGAGTAGAAGCAAATGCAAGTACCGTAAATAAAATAGCAACAACGCAAAAAGTGATAAGAATTCGTTTTTGATTTTTAGTAAGAATTTTTATCATATCCTTAAAGAGCAGGATTCAAACCAGAATTAAGTTTAGAAGCTAAAAACTGAAACAACCCACCAAATATAAGAAGAAAGTAACCATGCGGGTGCGGCAAAAACTACGGGTAAAAAATTTAAAGCTCCAAAAATAGCCGCGATAAAACCCAAGATTAAAACCAATGGCAAAGTTAATGCTACTAAAATATTTGTAATAGGAGCAACGTATGAAAATATATTAAAATAATAAATTGTCAAAGGAAATGTTAAAGCTTGTGCAGATATGGTAACTGCCAATAAACTAAAAGCTGTAAATTTGTTTTCGGTAAGATAGGTCGCAATTTTTCTATCTTTCGTAACAGGATTTCGTATAAATAAAAGTGGTATTTTTTGAAATATCCTATCAAGCGGTTTCATAAAAACCAAAATTCCTAAAACTGCTAAAAACGATAATTGAAAACCGATATCAAAACGTATAATAACTGGATTCATCACAATCATTACCGTTGCTGCGTACAACAGTGCGCGCAAAATTGAGTTTGGCCTACCTATAAACTGCGCTATCATCAAAGCGCCTGCCATTATTCCCGCTCGAATCGCAGGAATGGGGGCGCCAATCACTAAGATATAAAAAGTTAAAATTCCAAATGAAATTACCACGGCATAACGCCTAGAGATAAATTGTGTTAAAATCCAAAATAAAATAAGTCCAAGTACTGCTATGTGCATTCCGCTAACCGAAACTATATGAATAAGTCCTGTGCGCGATAAATCCTGGCGTAATTTATAGGTTATATCGCTTTCGTCTCCTAAAACCATGGCTTTGTATAAAGAACTATGCGGCGCAAGAAGCGCATTATCTAAACCCTGCGATAATTTATTGCGTAACTCTGAAAAAACTTGCACCTCTTGTCGTGATTCGTAATACTGCTTGGAATCTTTGGGAATATCGCTCCCTAAATTAAATCGTAAAAAGCCAGCTACAAAGAATAACAGCATTAATATCGGTATTCTTATGCGCTTATTTTTATAAAAAACTACTGCTATAAACGGGGTTACTGAAACAATTATTAAAATAACTATTTGGTGGACCACAAAAAAAGAAGCCACAGCAACCCCGAATACAAATCCAAGACAAGAAGCAGTAAGCCAGTTTATTTGTACTAAAAAATTATGTATCCTTCCGTGCATTTACAGTATGCTACACAAAATTACATAAAAAATCAAAAAACTGCCGTTCTGAAACGGCAGTTTTTATTTTTAAACTATTAAACTAGACCATAGTTACGGCTTCCATGCCCATGCGGTAAGCCCTCTATTACAATGTCGTCTATTTCACATACTCCACCCACACACGCAAGTTCTTTTTTTGCTTCTGTAGCATCTTCTTTTTCATATCCTACTATATGGCTAAAATCGATTTCGGGCAGGGCAAGCACCAATTCCTCATACTCTTCCTTTGTAATTGTCTCATACGGCGCAAGAGCATATTGATGATCGTTTTTTGGTAAAAATGCCAACCCCCCCAGTTGATCCCAATTATTGTATAACCAATTGGCTGATTCTAACCATTCGTCATCTCCGACATAAATCGTTACTGACGGGTTGTGTTCTGTAAAATTCTCTTTAACCATCTTCCAATACTCCAGCTGATCTATTGTCGATATATCATCTTTAAACACTTCTATGTTGTCCGGCGCCATAACTGGAAATTCTAATACATATGTCGTTGCATCCTTATCTGTCATTCCAACCTCTGGTTTGTAGGGAAATTTTTGGTCTCTTAACATATGAAAAATTGGATCTGTTGCCGCAACACGAACTCGTCTTATATAGTACTTGCTCCAACGAGGATGCATGCCGCTTGAAGAATCAACGGTTTGAGAAAGGTTGCCAGATGGCTTAACGCAGGTTATACAAGTGGATTCGTTAATGCCTAAACGTTTTGAGTACTCACGATTGACTCTTATGGCTTCTTCTTTCAACTCTCCAAGTGTTTGTGCGTCGCGAACCGAAGGACAGTCCCACTGTCCTGTCAAAGATACTCCCAATAGACGCTCCTCCTCACAATTTTCTTTCCACTCTTTGGAAAGGTATGGAAAGTTCGTAAGTGTCGCCTGGTATGTCCCCAATATAGTAGCCAAACGAACTTTTCTTAGTAAGCTTTCCTTTGTATCTTCCGAACGACAGACAATCTCGCTTAAATTACAAAATTGTTTGTTGCGAAGTATAATTTCACCACAAGGATTAGTGCCACTATCTGCCCAGTGGTTCACAAACGTCTCCCATCTACGCTTTGGTAGTTGATTGCTAAGACCTGCTCTATTAAATATCCCGCGTTCACCTGTTCCACTTTTTGCAAGCGACAGCCACTCTTCCATAAACTCGTGGGCGGATGGTTTTCTATTATACGCGGCAGAGTTATTTGCCATCGATCGCTGTGGTTCAAATAAATAAAATTTTCCATCCTTCGCTTTTCTCATCTCCCCATCATCTAAATCCGAAAGCGAAATTAAGGCGCTTCTTCTTACTCCGCCCGCAATTACGATTTCGCCAATCTTACAAATAACGTCATGTACATCTATGTTGCTTAAGCGCTTTCCTTGTTTCTCTAATATCTTTTTGCGCGCAAACATAAGCATGTCTCGTAGCGGTTCTGGGCCAGCCGATCTTCCTCCCATTGTTTTTAATCTAGCACCAGCAAAACGCAGTTGGGAAAAATCAAAATCAATATCTTTTCCGTCGTACCAAGTTTTTAAACCAATCGTTAAGGCATTGCACCAACCCTCTTTGGAATCCTCAATAACATGCGTTTTTAATTTTTCACCTGTTTGCATTTTGATAATCGGAAGTTGTTGTACGTGTCTGCTTTCTACAGAAAACCCCACACCTGTTCCGCACATACATATGTACATTATTTCTGCAAAATCCTCCAAACGCTTTGGAGCAATAAATGAACAGTTATAAGCTGCAACATTAGTGCCGCGTGCTGCTTTGCCTGAAAATTGCAAGAGACGCATTGACGGCATTGCTTCGTGGTTTAAGATTCCCTCTTCAACTTCTTTGTATTCCTGTTCGCTCAAAGCATCATTTAAATTTTCGCGCATAAAATTCATAAACCTACTTACAGTTTCTATCCAAGTTTCCCTCCTATTTTCTTCGTCTATCCAACGAGAATATGTTCGATAAAATATAAACTCGCCTAAGGGATTGCGAAAATATTTTTTACTTTTATGCGCAAGCTCTTTAACGTGCTGTGGAACTTCATGTCGAGCATCCCGTAACTGCGTCCTCTCTCGTCTATAAACAATATAAGATTTAGCAGTTGCTGAAAAATCGCTCAGTATAAGAGCGTCCTCAACAACATCCTGTATGTCTTCTATTTTTAAAGCTTCTTTGTTTGAATATTTTTTTTGCAATAATTTGGTGGCCCTGTCAGATATTTTCTGGGGATCGTGTTCTAAATCTCCCTCGCCTGTGGCTTTCATGGCTTTATATATTGCATTGGTAATACGCGCTTGATCCCACTGGACTAGTCTTCCATCGCGCTTGCGGACATGTGTAAACAATTCTTTTTTTAATGCCATGATTTTGTTTTCTCTTCGGTACTTGCTGATCGCAAAATAAAGAGTAATTAATTATAATAAGGGTTTCACTAGGAAGTTTATTCTAACAAGCTTTTAAATTTCAATCACTGTGGATAAGCCCGTACTTTAATTATAACAAAATTGTTTTTCAATATAAAAAGCTTTTTGTCAATATCGACTATATCTACACAAAAAGCGCCTTAATTTATAAAGCGCTTTTTGTTATATTCTATAAAAGTTTACTATTTCATTTTCTTTCTAATAAAAGCCGGTATATCCCAATCCTCTTCTTCTTTTTCTTTTTTAATACTGTTGTTGTATTTAATTTTTGTATTTATACCAGCAGTAACCGCCGTTCTTTCACGTTCTTCTATTCCATTACCAGCAACTGCAGAAAAATCTAGTTCTTCTGTTGTGGCAACCGGTACATCTGTAAAACCTGTTGCAATAACCGTTACTTTAATTTCTCCTTTTTTGAGCTTATCGTCGTTATATGCGCCAAAAATTACTTTGGCTTCGGGGTTTATTTCATCTGTAATAATTTTTGCAGCATCGTTAATTTCACTCATAGCCAAGTCGTCACCACCTGCTACAGAGAACAAAATTCCGTGCGCCCCAGCGATTGAAGTATCCAATAGCGGAGAATTTATTGCGGCACGCGCTGCTTCAATAGCTCTGTCTTCGCCGCTCGCGCGTCCAACTCCCATCATGGCGCTTCCCGCATCTTGCATAATTGCATTTATATCTGCAAAATCTACATTAACAATTCCTGGCTGTACGACTAAGTCTGAAATACCTTGCACTCCTTGTCGCAGTACCTCATCAACTATTTTGAATGAATCAATTAATGACATTTTTCTGTCAATAACACTTAACAAACGATCGTTGTTTATAACAACCATCGCATCAACATGCTCTTTTAAGTTATTTAAACCCTCTTCCGCAATTCGCGCTCTAAGGGCTCCCTCAAAACTAAATGGACGCGTCACAACGGCAACAGTTAGTGCTCCTAATTCTTTTGAGGCTTTCGCAACTATGGGAGACGCTCCCGTGCATGTACCCCCTCCATGTCCTCCTGTAACAAAGACCATATCAGCGCCCTTTAAAACGTCTTTTATTTCATCAATGTTTTCTTCTGCCGCTTGACGGCCAACTTCTGGATTCATGCCTGCTCCGAGGCCTCGAGTTAGGTTTTTACCGATATTAATTTTTACTGGCGCGTTTGAATGATGAAGATCTTGGGCATCGGTATTGATTGCAACAAATTTTACGCCCTCTATTTTTGAAGCGATCATGCGTGATACCGCATTACATCCTGAACCGCCAACGCCCACGACCAATATGTTTGCAAAAGTTTGTAAATCCGGATTTAATTTTGCCATAGTACTTAGCTTTTAGCTTATCCTCCTTAGCCCAAGCCTGCCTATGGGCAGACAAAGCTTCGAAAGGATGCAGTAGCTTTTAGTTTTTAGTTTATAATTAATTTTACGTTACTGCCCCATATTACCAAAGTTGCACAAAAAATGTCAAGTGTCTTTGGTAATGTGTACACACCTGTGGCGGTTTGTGGGTAAAAATAAAAAAAACCGCTGGGCAATGCCCTGCGGTAAAAATCCTTATAGTGGAACTATCCTCTAGTTGAAGACTTCCAGTGAGTACCGTCTCTAGTTTTAAGATGCTCTATCCATTTATTGGATAAACCTATCCGCAGACCAGCCCGTATCTGCACCTTTATGCATTTGAGTTCTGCTGAAGTACCAGAATCAACAAGTCCTCGGGCTCCAAGTTCTATATGATAAGCCTCGTGAACGATGGAGGAAGCATACCAAGCTAAATCGGGGTATGCTGTTATGTTCGAAACCCTAAACTCTCCGGCATCGTTCACTTGACTAACTCTAGCATACCTTATACAACGAAGGTGCTTCAAAACAAGAGTTTTATAAGTACCAGGGGTCTTCTTCTTTAACAATCTCAAAGCTTTTTTGGTATGTTCAACAAATATCTTACTACCAACTATTTTTATACCATCAAAAAAATCTGTTTTGTATCTTTTGCCCATTTTAACCTCCTTCAGCTTATTTCAGGTAACTAAAATAAAAATAGCATATACTATTATATTTATCAACACACTCCACCCCCTGCGCTCGCTTGGCTTACTTCATAAAACTTAAAGCATGAAACATTCACTCAAAAAACTAAAAGTTTGGTATTACAAGTTTCAAGTTTTATAATTTTATGAGCTTTTAACGCGAACAAAATTTATAGCTTTATGGTAACAAATTTCTAAGCCATTTTTTCATAGAGGTTACAGAATTATTTGGCGAAAAATTTCCAAAAGAAAATCTACCGTACTTACCTTCTTCAATTCCCCAAAATATAAGCCCCAGAACCG